>Ga0208462_1000036_pt1 | contig 189746 bp, 145 predicted proteins | sample AD_SCU001_MetaG_FD_184452 | JGI IMG/M metagenome (GOLD analysis project Ga0208462, IMG submission 184452) | Active sludge microbial communities of municipal wastewater-treating anaerobic digesters from China - AD_SCU001_MetaG (SPAdes) (version 2) | ecosystem: Engineered > Bioreactor >...
ATAATGCTGCTGTTCCTCCCCACGATGTGATCAATTTGGGGCTAAACTCAATTTTGACTTGACCCTTTTCTAGGCTCTTTTTCGAATGACTCTGTTGCATATTTTTCTCCCGTCTTGATTTGGGTTTATGATTGATTTCAAATCAATGCTACAGGCGATTATATGCAACACTTTTCTTAGTAGTGGGGATTCTACTGCATTAATTGGGTTAAACCCAAGCAAATCAATCCAGTAAGAATGCAGTACAGACAGTGTGCTGAGAGACCATGGATGATGGGCATGGAACAATCACGATAACAATGGTTTATAATGGATGGCCGCTGGTAATGTCCTGATTCTCTCAAGGTCATCCCCTGCGTGGCGTGGGTTGTGCTGGAGTGGTGCAGGAGATGTTAGTCTGATGTTAGCATGGTTGATGACTTAGAATCCCTTGTTTTTGTGACCAGAGCGAGTTTAACATTCAAACACTCCCCAAATTGGAGTAGTTCAGTGCATACGGCCTGACATCAATTAAACGGATTGGGGAAGCAGCAATGCAACTTGTTGCTCAGGTCATCTGCTGGATGTTTGGAGTTTGTAAGTGGTTCCATGTGAGTGGGTTTGATGGCTGTAGAGCGATAGCCTGGGTTTTTATCTGTTTCGGCTTGCAGGGTATCCCAATTCAGATTCAGGGTGTTGCTGCCCTTTTTGATGCGGAAATAGTGGCTTCTGGAAGTCTCGTCCGGGGCGGTTATCACGACTTTCATGCTGTCTGAGGAGCTGGAAAAGCTTTGATAGCGGACAAATTCGGCATTATCATCATAGATTCGGATGCTATCGTGGCAATAGAGGATGGGAAAAGCGGTGATGTCCGTGCTCTGAACGGTTCCGGTGCTATCGGTGCAATATGGCGAATGACCCGCATCCTGCTCTCCCAGCTTGTAAGCCAGAAACAGGTCACTGAAGAGCAGGCGATCTTCAGAATCGTAATACTTTGCCCGGATCTTGTAGATGCCATCCCGGATCACATCTCCGGCGTCGTTTTTGCTGTCCCAGAGGATTACGTGGGTTCCCATCGGATACTGCTGATCCACCAGGTTGCGGATGTGATTGTTAAAATAGTCCGAGATTGCGATTTGCACCCGGCAGTTATCCTGAGTGGAGAATTTGATCTGGGTGACAGGCCTGCCCTCGTAACCAGGCCAGAACATAGCAAAATCCTTCTGGAAGATAGTGATTTTATAGCCTTCCAGCGGAGTTCCGGCGGTGTTTGTAAGCTTGATCTGCAGGGAAAATTCCTCGGTGACATCCGGTTCGGTGGACTTGCAGGACATAAACAGTAAAAGCGTACAGGAAAGCAAGAGGACAAGCAGAGATCTCATGATGGTTGCTTCCAGTATGATACTATGTCTTCAAGGGCTTGGCGTTCAGTGCTTTTGGCAAAGGAGGAGACCATTTTGGTGTACATGGTTTTCTCCTCTTTGGGATAGCCAAAGGGGGATAGCGCTACGATGCGCCAGCTTTTGGGAAGCTTCAGGTATTTCGCCAGAGTCTTTTCCGAGAAAGCTGCCAGCCAGCAACTGCCAATGCCATGGGCCCAGGCTGAAAGGATCATCTGCTGAAAGGAAATGGCGGTATCCACCAGATAGTAGTCCTGGCCGTTTACACGCAGGTTCTTCTTCGTTTCCGCACAGGCGATGATCACACAGGGAGCTTCTTTGATAAAGAAATTCGACATTCCAATCAGTCCGGTCTTTTTGGCGAGTTCCTTGATGTCTTCGGATTTGATGAAGACGATATAGCGCCAGGGCTGGCGGTTTTGAGCAGACGGAGCCATGCGTCCAGCTTCCAGGATTTCCTGCAGGATCTCGTCCGGGATGGGATCAGGCTTGAAATTTCTGATGCTGCGGCGGCTGGCAATGATGTGCTTTAGTTCCATTGGGGTTCCTCTATTTAAAGATCTTTGGGATAGTTGATATTACGCAGGATTCCGAAATCGTCCACTTTCAGATCCACATGGCTGAGGCCTGATAAGGCGATGATGCCTCTGAGCCCCTGTCCATGATGATCAGCGCTGAGATCAAGCCTGGCGGGGATGAGGATCGGGTGCCCCCGGCGGCCCTGGAAAAGGGGGCGGACGACACACTCAGGATAGAGGGCAGAGCATTCACAGAGCAGGCGAATGGTCTGGGGCCGGACAAAGGGATGATCCACAGGATGCACAAGGCATGCGTCCCAAGTGGATGGGTAGCTTGCCAGGGCCTCACGCAGCGTGCTGATCATGTCCGGAGTGTTCAAGCCCACAGCCAGGATCACGTCCTGCAGCCCTGCTTCCCGGTGGGTATTGCGGATGGTTTCGCTGAAGCTGGCTCCACTTAGCAGCGCCTCGGATTTCGGCATGCCAAAGCGCTTGCCTTTACCCGAGGCGAGGATGACGCTAATGATCTTATAGGGCGTTGAATCTGGTGATGGCTGCATCGAGTTCGTCCAGATTGGTTTCGAAGGTCTCGATCCAATATTCCGGATCCCACTGGCGCAGGATTTCTTCGTAGGTCTTGCCTTGCTGCTCCACCCAGGTGTAATACTTGAGGTTGTGGATGCGCTTTTTGTCCTGATAGCTGAGTTCCAGGAAGTTGTCGTAGGATTGCGCATTGAGGCAGCCTTCCAGATCCAGCGCGGCTTGCAGCTTGCTGTATTCACCTTTCTGGGCAGTAAGTTCGTCCAGACGGCTGGAGTACATTTCGGCAGAATCGGTGAAGATTGTGAAGATGATATCGTCTTCATTATATTCAAAGTATTTGGCTACTTTAATGGTGGAAAGCAGGTTGCCGATGGAGGATATACCTAAAAGCGGAAGGTTTTCCACCACGCTGGCAGGGATGCCGTGTTCTTTCAGATACTCTTGTCCCAGGGGCTCGTTGAAGAGACGCAGCAAGCGCATGCAGTCTTCATCCCGGATGGCAGCTACAGCATCGGTATTGCGGACGTTGTGCACCCAGGGGATGTGTTTGTCGCCGATGCCTTCGATGCGGTGTCCGCCAAAGCCATTGTTGAGGAGAGTGGGGCATTCAAAAGCTTCGGAAGCCACAGTTTTCAGTAGTGGGAAGCTCTTTTTCAGAAAGTCTCCCGCGGCAATCGTGCCGGCACTGCCGGTGGCGCTGATGTAGGCACTCAGGCGGCTGCCAGGAGTTTTGTTCAGGTCATAAACTTCGCTGATGGCATTGCCGGTTACATGGTAGTGCCAGAAGGGATTACCCATTTCATCGAATTGGTTCAGGATCACGTTCGCAGCATCAAGCCGCAGTTCATCGCACTTGTCATAAATCTCTTTTACATTGGATTCACAACCAGGAGTGGCATATACTTCGGCGCCAATCTCACGTAGCCAGGTAAAGCGTTCCTGACTCATTTCCTCAGGCAGGATCGCCACGGCAGGACAATCCAGCAGAGCGCAATCAAAGGCACCACCGCGGCAATAGTTGCCGGTGGAAGGCCAGACCGCTTTGTGGATCTCGGGGTCAAAGCTACCGCTCACCAGGCGAGGGGCAAGGCAGCCATAGGCAGCTCCCACTTTGTGGGCTCCGGTGGGGAAGTATTTGCCCACCAAGCCGATAATGCGGGCTTTCACACCGGTAATCTCGGATGGGATCTCAAAGTAATCCGGTGTGCCAAACAGGCCGGTATTGATGTCGTTCTTCCAGGTGATGCGAAAGAGGTTCAAGGGATTTACATCCCACAAGCCAATGGGTTTGAGTTTGGCTTTGATATCTTCCGGGATGGTTTCAGGGTACATTTGCTGCCGGATCGTAGGCAGGATGATCCCGTGCTTTTTGCAGCGGGCTGCGTTTTTGGCGGCAATAACAGGGTCAATATGATCAATCAGTTTTGGCATTTATATCTCCTAAATATGCATTATTTACTGTTAACCAGAACCTTAAGCGTAAAAAATCAGAGGCCTGGCTTGTCAACCTTTTCTTCGCTTTCGTCCACCACTTCTATCAGCACAGGGCTTTCTGCAGCGGGCAGTTCCTGAACTTTGGTGAGCTTCTTTTCGATCTGGCGGGTACGGAAAGTGGCGCTATCGAGTTCCTTGCCCGCATCATCGATTTTCTTGCGGGTGCGGTCCAGGATATCACCGAATTGGCTGAATTCCTTCTTCACGGCAGCCAGAATCTTCCAGACTTCACTGCTCTTCTTCTGAATGGCGAGAGTACGGAAACCTACCTGCAAGCTGTTTAGCAGCGCTGCGGTAGTGGTGGGTCCGCAAAGGATTACGCTGAATTCCCGCATCACCAGTTCAAACAGTCCCGGTACCCGCAACACTTCAGCATAGAGGCTCTCAAAGGGTAAAAAGAGGATGGCAAATTCTGTGGTAACTGGAGGATTGAGATATTTGTCACGAATATCCCGGGCACAGCCTTTGATCCTGATCACGAGGTCTTTCTGTGCTTTGTCGATAGCGGCCAGATCACCTGATTCATAGCCCTCCACCAAACGCTGGTAATCGGCAATGGGGAACTTGGCATCGATGGGAAGATACACGAAGGATTTCCCCTCTTCGGGTCCCGGGAGTCTTACGGCAAATTCCACCACCTCATCCCGGCGGCGATTGGGCTTGAAATTCTTCTCATACTGATCTGGGGTCAGGATTTCCTGCAGGAGGTTTTCAAGCTGCAGTTCTCCCAGCACTCCGCGGGGTTTGATGCCAGTGAGGGCTTTCTTCAAATCACCCACGCCTCCAGCCAGATTGCGCATTTCACCCAAGCCTTTGTGCACTTCCTCAAGGCGCTGGCTTACCTGCTGGAAGGATTCGCCCAGGCGGCGTTCCAGAGTCTCGTGCAGCTTTTCATCTACAGTCTTACGCATTTCTTCCAGCTTCTTTTCATTGGCACTGCGAATCGTCTCCAGACGTTCTTCCATGCTGCGCTTCAGGAGTTCGGATTGCTCAGAGAAAGTGGTGGTGAGATCGCTGAGCTTGCGAACCAGGGATTCGGAAAGGTTATTCAGGGAGTTGCCCAGTTCCAGACGGTTTTTGGCAGCATCGGCATTGATCTGTTTGTTTAGTTCACTTAGGGTGGCATTGATCTCGGTGCGGGAGGTCTGTGCCTGAAGGAGTTGGCTATCGCTGTGATTTTTCAGAGCAGTGGCCAGGTCATTGCGGTTTTCAGAGCTGATGCTGAGGAGTTCTTTACGGAGATTGGGTAATTCCTCTTTGACATAGCGGCTGAGATTTTCCAGCTCGGATTTGAGCTGCATGAACTCCTGCGCTTCATCACCACGTTTGAATTTTCTAAGCTGAAGATAAGTAAAGATCACGATGGCAAGAGTGAGGATAAGGCAGGATGCAATAAAATAAAGGAGCATAAGCATATCCCTCCGCTTAGAATCTCCGGTACAATGAAGCTACATTGCCGATCAGAGTGAGGTCGCTGTGTTCTTCTGGCTTGATCAGAATCGGCTGGTAATCTTCATTGATGGAGAGCAGCACTACGGTGCGGGTCTTGTGATCCAGAGTCATCATCTTCAGGGTGATGGCGCCATCGATACGCACTGCGCAGACTTTACCGCTCAGCTTTTCCCAATCGTTGCTCTGGTAGATCACCACGATATCATCATGGTAGATAGAGGGTTCCATGCTGTGGCCATTGACTCTGAGGCTGATGAAATTGCCCGGCATGCCCTGAATCTGTCCTTTGCGGATCGAGATCGTATTAGCGACGGGAAGGTTGCTTTCCACCGGAGGACCGGCGGCGATTTCACCTACCACGGGGACATCAAGGACGGTATTGTCCACCAGTTCCATTTTCTTGCGGGCGATCTCCTCCAGGCTGGAATTCAGCATCTGCTGCAGGGTCTCCCAGCTTTTGGTATTGGTCTTGGTGATCTCAGCCTTGCCAGCGCAAAACATATTGCCTTCACCAGTCATGAGCCAGTGCAGATCAACTTTGTAGAGCTTCCAAAGCTGCAAGAGGTTTTCCAGGGAGGGATTGATCTTGCTGCCTTCCATCTGGGAAATGGCAGAGGGATTGAGTCCCAGGTCTTTAGCCATATCCACCTGCTTGAGCCCAAGTTCCTGGCGTAATAGTTTAAGTCTTTCAGCGAGCATATATTGCCTCCTTCGATCAGGCGTAAGTTAGTATTGTTGTATTACGATGTCATTACGTGAGTATTGCTTAGGTTGTCAAGAGATATTTTCATGCTCACTTATGCATATTGGGGTTGGAATATTGAAGCAGCATCTTGTAGGATGCGCACCCAAATCAAAGAATTCTCTTGACAGGCTCAGGTACTTTATTACTTGCATGTCCTAAGGGGAGTTCATCTCCACCGGAGTATTCTAAACACGTATCTAAACATAAGGAGCCAGATTATGAAACTCAGGCTGTTTTTTGCCGCCCTACTGCTCATTGCCATCAGCGGGGCTTTTGCCGAAGATTGGATCACAATTTACAACGACGATCTCTCCCTGGTACGTTCCACTTTCGAGATGGAACTGAATCAGGGGCGTCAGGAATACAACTACGATGATATCACTTCCCGGATCTTTCCGGCATCTGTAATCGTGAAAGGTGAGGGCATCCGGATTGCCGAACAAAACTATGAGTATGATCTGGCAGGAAAGTATCAGATCATGGCCAAATACATCGACAAAGAGGTAATGGCGATTACCAAAGATCAATCCAAACTGCGTGGCATCCTGAAGTTTTTTGATGGCAGCAGCCTGGGCATCCTGGAAAGCGGCACCGAGCGCCTTTTGGTGATAGCCGATAGTGAAGTGCAATGGATTCAACTGGCCTCCCTGCCGGCGAATTTCTATACCAAGCCCACATTGCACTGGAGCCTGATCGCCCCCAAAAAAGGAAATTATCCCATTCAGATGAGCTATCTGAGCGGTGGTTTCTCCTGGGACGTGACCTACAATGCTGTGTGGGATGAGAAGAAACTTGAGCTCAATTCCTGGGTAACGATCGACAATCGCTCCGGCCGTGCCTTTGACAATGTGAATCTGAAGCTGATCGCCGGAGACATCAATCAAATCCGGGATGATTATTACAAGTATGGCGAAGCCAGCTATGACCGGATGCAGGCAGGAGCGGCCATGGATGCTGCACCATCCTTTGAAGAAAAGGTATTCCACGATTTTCACATGTACACCCTGGATCAAAAGGTCTCTTTTGCCAACAATCAAACCAAACAGCTTGAGCTTTACCCAAAACAAAATGTCACTGCCCGTGCGGTCTATGAATACACCAGTTTTAGCAGCGGCGTGAAGAGCATGATCAAATTCTTCAACAAAGAAGACCAAGGCTTGGGCAAACCCCTGCCCAAGGGCACATTCAAGATTTACAAAGCCGATAGCGATGGTAATCTGGAATTTATCGGTGAAGACCGCATCAATCACACCAGTAAAAATGAGGAAGTCGCGATCAATACCGGTACTGCTTTTGATCTGGTGGCATCCTCTCAAGTGCGCAATCAGAAGGTTATCACCCAAAGAGTTTCTGAGCGCGAGATACACTTCAACCTGAAAAACAACTCCAATGAACGCAAGAGCATCAACGTGATCCACTACCTTTCCGGAAACGCCAAGATCGTAGAATCCCAGCTCCGTTATGCCCTCGATAGTGTAAAAAACCAGGTGACCTATACAGTCGAGATCGCTCCCAATGGCGAGACTTCTTTCTTCCTGCGAGAACGCAGCGAATACTAATTCCAAGGCCTCAAAGAGGTACTGAACATGCGTGAAAGAATCTATTCAAACATCGTGGGGTTGCAAAGAGAGATGCTGAAACTGATCGGCGAAGTTACCTCTCTTACCGACAATCCTCTGGCTCTGGAGGATGCCATCGACGAAGTATGGCATCCCAAATGCGATGTCTTTCAAACTGATACAGAATGGATCGTGATCGCAGAACTGGCCGGAGTGGAAAAAGATGACATCGCCATCTCCGTGACTCCTGAGTATCTACGCATCAGCGGCACCCGGAACTTTCCCTCCACAAACTGCCCTTTGTGCTATTACAATATGGAGATTGAGACAGGGCGTTTTGACCGGAGGATCTTCTTCCCGGATGTCACTGTGGATAAAGAGCATCCCAAGATCAGCTATATCAATGGCATCCTGCGGATTGCCTTTGTGATGGCTCCCGTGGTGGAAAGGATTATCCCCATCGAATAGATATAGACGAGTGCTATGACCAGGATCATTAATCCCTGCTACTCAAGTAGTACTGGGGAATAATTGAAACACAAAGAGAGGAAAAAAAATGAAAGCATGGTATTGCCTTGTTTTGTTTGTAGTGCTTCCGGTGCTGATGTTGGCAGCAGAATCTGGATTAAGGGACTACAACTATGTGGACGTCTTACCGTATTATGAAGGGTTCTCCGTAAATACAAACGGATCTGGCTGGTCCCAGGAAAGCTATATAGTTAAAAACCCGCCAGTACCCCTTGGTTATGACACCTGGAGTGTTACCTACAGTAACAACGCTAATGGTAATTTTCCAGAATTCTCTTGTGACCTGTATGGGGGTGTTCATGACGATACAGAAGCAATCCTGTTCACACCAATGATCTATGCCGGAGATCAGAGTGTCTTACACTTTCAGTTCAAATACAACCTCTACAACAGAATGGTAGGTGGTCCATTCAAGGGTGAGAAATCAAGTCAGGGACTCATTTACTTCGGGATGAGTGATGGTGGGTATTTCGAATCGGAATGGAGTGTAGGCGTAGATATCATGTATCAAACTTCGGGAACTGCTGAAGTATCAATTCCCGCAGAGTATTTTATCAGCTATATGGATACCAACGGATATGTACGTTTTGCCATTATTGCGTATGCCAGCAGTGGCACCTGGACTCAGGTCTCAATCGACAATTTCAAGGTCTATTATGATAATTCTTTGATAGAAGAAACTACGGTTACAGGTGGACAGGGATATGTAGTACTTGGAGACATCACAAACCTAACGAATTATCAGAGCATCAACCAAAGCGTGGATTTCACACTCAATAATCAGCCAGAAACAAATGTATTGGTTTCGGCAACCTATGCTCCTTCCTATGCGATGCCCGTGAACCCTGGGCTCACCTACCTGTTCAGCGGAGCCAATTTCTCCCAAGCCAATATCATCATCAATCACAACCTCGGTTTTGCTCCGGATCGGGTAGGAATTCGTCGCAGAGGTGGAGGCTCGTGGCTCTATGCTGTTCCAGGAGCATTATCAGATGCTAACGTAAGCTATCTTACGATTCCCAACCTGGGGAAAGCTGATGATGACCTGATCATCTGTTTCCCTGCCAATGAAGGGGGAACCCTGCCTGTAGAATTGTCTTCCTTTACGGGAATGATGTCTGCTGGTAACAACGTGGCTTTGAACTGGACAGTACAATCAGAAACCGGCATTATGGGCTATTTTGTGTTACGGGGCGAAACCTCAGAGCTGAATCAAGCGGGACAGATCTCACCCCTGATTCCTGCAGTAAACTCCTCCACCAGCCATAGCTATACTCATACGGATACAGAGGTTTTCAACCATACTCAATACTTCTATTGGCTGGATTGCCGGGAGTATGATGGTACGATCCGACATTATGGACCGATCATGGTTCAGGTGAATTTTGATGGCGAAGTGCCACCTCCGGCTTCACTACAGACAAAACTGGGTGCTCCGTATCCGAACCCCTTCAATCCCAGCGTAAGTATCCCCTTTAGCTTACAAGATCCATCATCCGTAAGACTGGAAGTTTTTAACCACAAGGGACAGCTGGTGAGGCTGTATAATGGTAGCTTTCCTGCTGGTAAGGACAATACATGGATCTGGGATGGAATCAGTGATGATGGGATCAGTCAATCCAGCGGAGTATATCTGATACGCATGCAAGCTGGCTCCTACATGGAGATGCGCAAGCTGATTCTGCAGAAATAAAAGTTGTAATATCGTAGAGCTTTGGGGTTAAGACCAGCCTAAGGTCTTGGCCCCAAAGAGCTTTACCAGGACAGGGAAGAGAAAGCACAAAGAACCTGCCCATACTGAGAACCCAGGGAGGTACTCATGAGAAAAGCCATATTGATCATGTTGTTTTTTTCAATGCTATTGGGACTCCATGCCAACAAACTGGATGATGCCATGGAAGCTTTGTTCAACCGCTGTAGTGTGACCAACTACCTTGGCAATAAATTCCTGATTACAAGCAGCCCTATGGATTCTCCGGAAGCTGCTCTGCAGTTTTTGGCCTGGTCTGCTTCTGTGATTTTGCCGGTGGTGGAGGAATGGATCCCGGTGGGCTCCTCCTACAGCTACAGACTCAGCACTATTGTGGCAGTGGGAGCATCCTGGTCCACAAAATACGGTGATTTTGTCGTGTTTGCTTCCATCAGCGATATCAGATCCCAATTTGGTAATTCAAATTGCGACGATTTCAACCAGATGATGGCTGATATCCAGGCGTATCTGGAGAAACATGCTCAGATAGGCTTGATGCCTTAGTTTTAAACAGCACCCACTCAAAACTACAAAGCTCTTCAAGAACTAAAGCCCCGGATGAGTATCCAGGGCTTTATCCATAAATCACTAGCCTGAGAAGTATCAGAGTTTGCTCATATAGTTCAGTAGGTCTGCCACGCGGCAGGAATAGCCCCACTCGTTGTCATACCAGCTCAGGATTTTTGCCATTTTGCCTTTTACGTAGGTGCCACCGGAATCGAAGATGGAGGAATAAGGATTGCCCACCACATCGATGGAGACGATAGGTTCATCGGCATACATCAAAAAGCCTTTCAGATGGGTGGAGGCAGCTTCTTTCATGGCGGCATTGATCTCGTCCTTGGTGGTTTCCCGGGAGAGATTCACACAAAGGTCAACCAACGAGCCATCCGGAGTGGGCACGCGTACAGCCAGGCCGTCCAGCTTGCCGTTCAGTTCCGGAATCACCAAGCCAATGGCTTTGGCAGCACCGGTGGAGGTGGGGATCATGCTCATGGCTGCAGCCCGGGCACGTCTGAGGTCGCTATGCGGCAGATCCAGGATGCGCTGATCGTTGGTATAGGAGTGCACGGTGGTCATAAGGCCGCCCTCGATGCCGAAGTTGTCGTGCAAGACCTTGGCGACAGGAGCCAGGCAGTTTGTGGTGCAGGAAGCATTGGAGACGATGGCGTCCGTGGCTTTCAGGCTGGTATGGTTCACGCCCATCACCACAGTGGCGTCCACGGTATCCTTGGCAGGAGCGGTGAGGATCACCTTTTTGGCTCCGGCTTTCAGATGTTTACCGGCTTTTTCTTTGGTGGAAAACACGCCGGTGGATTCGATCACATATTCCACGCCCAAATCCTTCCAGGGCAGGGCTTCAGGATCTTTTTCGGCAAAGATGCGGATGCTTTTGCCATTTACGATGATGCTGTCCGCGGTGTGACTCACTTCGCCGCCGAAGATTTTATGAATGCTGTCATATTTGAAGAGGTAAGCCAGGGTCTTGGCGTCGGTGAGGTCGTTGATGGCCACTACTTCCACTTCGGGATAGTATTTCACCAGGGCGCGCAGCACCAGGCGTCCAATGCGGCCAAAGCCGTTGATTGCTACTTTAATCATGTTTATCTCCTTACAATAATATGCTGTTATTGGCGCTGCCAGTTACCTGACAGAAGCCCTTCACGGTTGCCTGCATCTTGTTTTCGCCCTTGACCAACCATTTCCGCGGGTCGAATTTGCTCTTGTTTGGCACATAAGCTTTGGGATCCACATCCGGAGGGCAGACGATGGCATATTTCTCAGCTTCCCAGAAAGCCTGGATCGCCTCTGCCATATCCATCTGGTAGTGGGTGTCTTTATTGATCTTGACCACACCATTCTGAATGGCGATACGCTGCTGCTCATCCGTGAGGCCGGAAGCGCCATGCAAGACAAGGCCACGTTCCACCCCGTTTTTGATCAGCAGGTCGTCGATTTCCTTGATCAGATCAAGGCGCAGGACGATGTTTTCGCCCTTGGAGACGCCATGATTGGTGCCCACTGAGGCGGCAAAGAGATCCACATTGGTCTTTTTAACAAATTCCAAAGCTTCTTCGGGATGAGTGTAAAGCTCTGTCTCGGAGACGATTTCGTCCTCAGTGCCTTTGATGTGACCGATTTCGCCTTCTACCAGGATGCCGCTTTTGTGCGCCACATCTACCACTTCTTTGGTGATGCGGATGTTCTCAGCCAGGTTTTCCTGGGAAGCGTCGATCATTACTGACGTCACCAGGTTGTTTTCGATGCAGTAAACGATGAAATCAAAATAGTTAGGAGTGGCGTGATCGATATGCAGGCCAATGCCACACTTTGGGAATTGATCGGCAAAAGTGCGGATCATGGTGCTGATCAGCCGGGCTCCGGCTTTGATATCAGCGGATTCTCCAGCGGCATATTTGCAAGCCCCGGAACTCATTTGCATGAGGCCATCCGAACCTACGGAATTGTAGCCTTGCACGATAGCCCGGATTTGAGTATCAAAAACCACGTTTGATGCGATGATCCCAAAGCGTTGCTGTTTAGCTTTGAGAAATACTTTTTGAAGCTGTGATCCAGTTAGAAACATGGGGTTTTACCTCCTTCTGGCAAGATAAATTACTTTCAAACCATGATATTGCTCAGGCAGATTGGACGTCAAGGGAAATCTTGGAAAGTGGCTGAGAGAGGGTTTATATTCAGCCAGGATGGCTATCGATCCTTTTTTCATATAGTCTACGGATTAAACGGATGTTACGGATTTACACTGATTTTTTACCAACGGAATACGTGAATTCAACGAATTGGTTCTTTGCCCAGTTCGCGTTTCACCTTGCCACCTCTCCACTTTTTTTCTTAGACAGCCTGGATCTCCGCTTCACGACAACCTCCAGACCTCCAAATCTTCTTTTGGGATCCTGGATTGCAATGCATTTATAGACTTAGTTTTACCTCGTGTTCACCTCGAGATCGCCTCGAGTACTCGAGGTCATCTCGAGAGGAAGACAAGGTAAAACCAAGCTAATCAATTCAGTAAAGATGCAGTCCAGATAGTGCGATGAAAGTCAATGGAAGTCAGATGTGGGACGTCCCCGATAATCAATGCTTGAAAACGAATAGCCGCAGATAATTTCCTGATTCACTCCAGGTCATCCCCTGTGTGGTGTGGGATGTGCTGGAGTGGTTCAGGAGTTATCAAGTAGATGCTTCCCCGGATGACAATGGGCATTCCTACTTCAGGACGGGTCATGCTGAAACTCCCTCTCCCCTTGTGGGAGAGGGCTGGGGTGAGGGGTATAAAATACAGTTAGTTAGGCAGCATTTATGTCACAATATCATGGGGCTTACGCCACCAAGCTATGGTGTGTCGCCCCTCCAGGGCTTTGCTGTTTGTTTTGCCTTTATCGAGGGTCTACGCACTGCTGCGCAATGCTGCGAACCCTCGCTATAATATGTTGCCCACAAGGGGCTTCATAGCCCAATTTTGGTTCTAAGTCCAGCGTGTTCCATCCTTCCACTTTCCACCGAGATAAACATGCCCTCGATCTCCGCTTCACGACAACCTCTCGACATCTCGACCCCTCGACCTCTAGACTTTAATCACGCTTACCCCGCTTTAAACTCATCTCTATGGCGGAAGACAATTTCCATCCTCATATCTGCCAAGCCCGGGCTGCGCTGGATCAGAGCGTCACGCAATCTGGCCTCGGCATCGGGATAATCTTCCACGAAGCCAGGCTGAAAATAGATGGTAAAGACCACCCGGCGCATGGATTGATAGATGCCGGTGAATTCCCAATCGTATTCAGGAAAGAGTTCCTGCAGGGTTTGTTTAAGATTGGCTTTTTTGACAATGAAGGAATTGACAATCATAGTAACGATTATGGACAAAGTAACACTTACAAAAGTGCAAAGTGCGGTAAGGCCAAGCATTTGCCAGAGTTTTTTACGGTCGATATTCTGAATCTTGCAGCAGTTCATATTTTCACCTCTTATTGATATACTAACCTTATTGGAGATTCCACACAAACGGCAACCCTGCCCTGAAGCAATGTAAAAGAGAAATCAGCGGTTTTCCAGCAAGTCCAGCAGTTCAGGGTCTCCTGATTCCCGAGCCCAATCCCAGGCGTCCTTGCCCAGGCTGTCTTTGATATTGGGATCAGCCCCAGCCCAAAGCAGAAGCTGGATTGTTCGGGCTTGTTGTTTGCGGCGGTGACGGATTGCCGCGATCAAATATGTGGATGTATATTCCCGGGTAATCCGGATGGACATGGTTTTGAGCATGTGGTCGGAGAAAAAGATGCTGCCTGTCTTTAGCACTCCCTCTGGCCAATTGGTCTGATGTCCAAAGATATGCGAATCCACCAGCACAAAGGGACGGTTTACTTCACCTGGAGGTGTGAATTGCAGGATCAGCATTACCATTTCAGGATTTCCATCCAGAATCGCCGTGCCCAGAGGCGAACGTCCAGTTGCTTCCACCGATACGACTGCATTAAAAGCCGAAGCTTGCGCATTCAGGCTATAATCCAGATAGTAGTCTGTATTTGTGAAGTAAGAGTCATCCTCGATATAATCGATATCACCGGAGGGGGGACCGCTCGCTTTGGGCATTTTGCCCAGCTTGATCTCTCCATATCCCATGCTTTTGTGTCCTTCCGGCAAGTACAAGGCAAAGCGTCCCCTGTTTTTAAGGAATTCAAAGCCTTGTTTGAAGAGCAGGGCAGCAGTTTTCAGATCTCTATTGCGCACGGCAATATCCATCAGTACATACTCCACAAAGTGGCGTTGAAAGCCAAAGTAGGTCTTCCCCTCTGCATTGGCCAGGAGCTTCTGGATCAGTTCCAGATTGGATGTTTCCACGGCTTTTTTAAGAGTAGGATAGGAGCCCACACCGCGGTCAACCAGCATCCAGACGATATCCATTTGCTCTGCATACATGGCAATATCAAGGGTCTCCCGCACATCCTGAGACTGGGGATTGACTCCTTTGGCGATGCACTCTTTCACGGCATCGAATTTGCTGCGCAGGATCATTTGTTTGAGGGGTGGCGCACAGCCATATACACCGGCAAAAAGTAATATCAACAAGATGATACAGCTTCGCCTGCAGCCTGTAGAGGCTGGTTTTCCGGCTGTTGATTTTGGCGGTTTCTCTATAAAGGGAGCACTAACTATCATATCTGTGAGTCCTTCATAGTCAAGATAATCGTGAAATATTCACTCGCCATAGGTTTTTGGTGTCCTTGAGGTTTTTCCTTGCCATGATGCGGACATCAGGATTTATTGATCTGTATGAGACAACTATGGATTAATTGCGATCTTGTATATGCCTGGAGCTTGCCGTGGTAGGTACCTATTACCTCAGCTATCTGCCTTTTCAGTTCTGCTGGTGGTGGTTGCGGCTCTGGCGCCGCCAGCCCTGGTATGCAGTGCATATCGAAAGTGAATTTGATTACTTCATATTCCGCAATATCCAGCCTTATCTGCTACCCCTGGATGTGATCGTGAGCAAAGCCAGCCTGAAAGCCAAACTAAGGGATCAGATCCCTCCCGGCACCAGAATCCACAGCTATCCCTGCTGCCCGGATGGGGTGATCATGTTTCGCAATGCAGCCTGGAAGTATCCGGTAAAATCCATCATCCGCATCGGTCTGGAGCATGGGGCATACAATTTCAAGCGTTTTCCTAAAAGCAAGAATTACAATATGTTCAATCTCTATATGATGACCAGCCAGGCAGATGAACAACGTCTGCGGGAAAGGGGTGTGCACTCGGTGAAAGCCATTGGCTATCCAAAGAGCGATTCCCTCTTCAATGGCAGCTACGGCGCGGAAATGCTGTCCGGGTTGCGAGAGAGCCTGAAGCTTGATCCCGCTTTGCCAGTGGTGCTGTTTTCCTCTACCTGGGACGGCTCCGGTATGAGCGCTGTGCACAAATGGTACGATCAAGTGGGGAGTTTGAAGGATGAATACAATATTCTGGTGACGCTGCATCCCTGGATGAGCGAATCCTATCGCCGGCATCTGCAGAATATGCCAGGCATCCATTACATCTCTGCCATGGATATCTATCCCTATCTCTTGCTGGCAGATGTGTGCATCGGAGATACCAATAGCCTGATCGCAGAATTCTGTATCGTGGACAAACCAATCATCACTTTCTCGGTGCCAAAATCTGAACGAACCATGGATGATGTGATTGAATTGATCAAATCCATCTCCATTCGGGTGGATGAATTTGGAGAATTGCGGGACGCCATTCCCAAAGCCCTGCAAACTGCGGCCGAGACCTCGCCCCTCAGGAAAACAGTAATCTCCACTTTGATCGATCCTCTGGATGGCAAAGCAGGCTGGAGGGCAGCGCAGCAGATCATTGCTTTGATTCCGGCGCTAAAGCCAGAAGCTTAGCTTTTCCTTGACGAATTCTCAAACCTCAATAGAGTGACCGAAAGTCTATATTACTCAGGAGTGTAATCATGACCTCAGAATACAGTGTTTTTATGGACAAAATGGCAACCTTAAAACCAATTTGCGAAGAGTGCATGCGCAAGCTGCATACGATAGTAATCCCTGATGATCAGCGTTTTTCCCAGTTTTTCAAGAAAGGTCGCAAAGTGCTGATGCAGAGCTGGGATTTTTACCAAATGCTTGCCAATGATCCCCAGCTTAGCGGGCTGAGCCTTGAAGAAGCAGCCACAATGAGCAATGCCTATTATGCGGAACTGGATCCCGAAAGTGGTTATCACAAATCCCTTGCCAATCCCGATGTGGCAGTTGAGCTGTTTGGGGATGAATTTGGTGCTTTGCTGGCCGCCATTTATACTCAGATCAGAGGCTTGAAACAGCAGCTTTTAAAACATAACTACGCTGAAGCTGCCAGTATGATGCAGTTTTACTTCACACTCTTCGAGCTATCTCAAGCTGGACAGGAAGATTATCCACAGTGGCTGGCTGCCTACAAACAATCCACTCAGGAAAACCTGGAACTCAAAGCTGAATTCAACACCCTTCTGCGCATCAGTCCAGAGTTTGATTATTTCCGCCGGATCGTGGAGGATGCCGATCTGAACGATCTGCGCTACCTTTACCGCTATGGGATCCGTATCAATCAATATGACATTGCCATGGCAGAATACATAAGTGCCTACAATCCACTTGAGTTGGAAGCCATGGCGCGCTACATCGTGCAGTGCTGGATAGATGGATTCAAGCGGGCGCGCAAGGATTACCGCATCAAACGCTATGCAACAGTGATGTTGCCAGTGGGCATGGAAGGCCTTGGCAGGATCATCATCCGGGAGCTGAAAGCCCTGGGGATCGAATCCATCGTACCGGTTCCCATGAATCAATCCATCAACCGCCAATTCCCTTATGATCACCGCTTTGACTCCGCTTTGAGCCTGGATCGTGAGTTTGTGGAGACCAATCTAAATATTGCCGCCATGGTGATGGAAAAGCATAAAGATATGATCCAGGCCCAGGCTGGACCTGTTTATGTTGAGCTGTTTGGCGAGACGCCTTTCACTCCGGTTAGCAAGACTTCGGCGTTGAAGCTCAGTGATGACCAGCAGGGACTGTATCGGGAATTCATGGGACGCAATACCCAGCTATATTTCCAATACTATCGCCGGGACGAGAGCAGCTTCTGCATCATCGCCTTCCCCTCACCGGAAATTGGCAGTCAGTTCCAGGAAATCTTTGCCGATACACTCAGGATAAACCTTCTGGATAGTGGTCGCTATGCCACCATTCAACAAAAGATCATCGATGTGCTCGACACGGCTGATTATGTGCATGTGAAAGGTAAATCCGGCAATGCCACGGATATTATGGTAAAGATGCATCCGCTCACCGATCCGGAGCATCAGACGCTATTTGAAAACTGCGTGGCAGATGTCAATATCCCTGTGGGTGAAGTCTTTACTTCTCCGCTGCTGAGCGGAACCAATGGCACCCTGCATGTTGAAGACATCTATCTGGGCAGCCTGCGTTATTACAACCTGCGGATCGACTTTGAGGATGGCTATGTGAAGGATTATTCCTGCACAAACTTTGCCGATCAGGAGGAAGGCCGTAAGTACATCCACGAAAACCTCCTGCTCCCCCATAAAACCCTACCCATTGGGGAATTTGCCATTGGGACAAATACCACCGCCTATCAGATTGCCAAGAAGTATGATATCCTCTCACTGCTACCCATCCTCATCATCGAAAAGATGGGACCCCACTTCGCCATTGGCGATACCTGCTTCAGTCATGAAGAAGATGCCCCGCATCCCAGCTTTGTAAATGGCAAGGAAATGATCGCCGTGCAAAACGAGAAATCCGCTCTGCGCAAGGAAGACCCCATGCAAGCATATACTCAGAAGCACATGGATATCACCCTGCCTTATGAGATGCTGGCCTCGATCTCCGCGGTGGCCAAAGACGGAACCCGCACTGATATCATCCGGGATGGACGCTTTGTGGTGCCGGGCACCGAAGAGCTCAATATCCCCCTGGATGAAATGTCCCATAAATAGGAGCATATTATGGCATCCCGAGCCGAGATAGTAGAATACATTGCAGCGCAAATCTCCTCCGCGGGAGTGATCCGCTACCTGAAGATGTTCGGCGAATATGGCATCTATTGCGATGAGAAGATGATCGCTCTGGTTGCGGATGACCAGATGTTTGTAAAGCCCACTGCCGGCGGTCGTGATTACATCGGAGAGCCGGAGGAAGCGCCACCTTATCCCGGAGCCAAGCTGTGGTTTCTGATCCCGGAAGATAATTGGGATGATGCGGTATGGCTTACAGAACTGATCAGGATCACTACCGCAGAAACGCCCATGCCCAAACCCAAGAAACCCAAGCAAGATAAAACCCCAGGGAAATGAGCCATGCCAGAGCCTCAAAGATGTGACTGGGTAAATGCCAGTCCCTTGATGATCCGCTACCATGATGAAGAGTGGGGAGTGCCAGTCCACGATGACCGCAAGCTCTTTGAATTCATCATTCTCGATGCCTTTCAGGCTGGACTGAGCTGGTCTTGCATTCTGAATAAACGGGAGAGCTTTCGCCAGGCGTTTGACAATTTTCAACCGGAACAGATAGCTTTGTATGAAGATACAAAGATTCAAGCCCTGCTGGCAGATGCCTCCATCATCCGTAACCGCCTGAAGATCAAGGCAACGATCCACAATGCCCGGGCCTATCTGAAGATTCTGGAAAGCCAAGGCAGTTTCGATGCCTATATCTGGCAGTACACCGCAGGCAAGACCATCGTCAATACTTGGCGGGAATCTGCCCAAATCCCGGTTAGCACTCCTGAATCCGATGCCATGAGCCGGGATCTGAAACAGCGGGGATTCAGCTTTGTGGGCACCACGATCTGTTATGCCTTCATGCAAGTAGCAGGGATGGTCAACGACCACCTGGTAAGCTGCTTCAGATATCGGGAATTGGCTGGGAGATAGGATTAGGCAAACAAGAATCGACAGGCAGCTACTTTGCAAACTCGTGCCTGTTCCAATTACGGAATCAATACGGATGAAATACGCTTCCAGTGCGTAATGCCTGCGTAGTGGATAAGTGCTGCAATCCCGGGAAAAAAGATGGATTGCAAAAAAACCAGGCGATGAATCATACCACCACCTGGTTCTATGTATTGTAAGGTGGAGCCGTGCTCCCCTCAGATAATCCTAGAATGTACCTACATGCTCGGGAATGATCAAATCCGCTTCGGTAGCCTGGACTACCGCATCGATGCTCAGGCCTTCCGCCACTTCTTTGAGAATCAAGCCCTCAGGGCTCACTTCGATCACGGCCATATCGGTGATGATCAGGCATACTTTGCCTTTGGCGGTAAGGGGCAAGGTGCACTGTTTCAGAATCTTGGAATTGCCAAATTTATCGCAGTGTTCCATGGCTACGATCACGCAGCGGGCTCCTGTGACAAGATCCATAGCGCCACCCATACCGGGTACCATCTTGCCGGGAATCATCCAATTGGCAAGGTTTCCCGAGGCATCCACCTGCAATGCACCCAGGACTGTGGCATCGATATGCCCGCCCCGGATGATGGCAAAGCTGAGCGCACTATCGAAATAGGAAGCTCCCGGAAGGGCAGTGATAAAGCCGCCTCCGGCATTGATCATATCTTTATCCTCGGTACCTGCGGCAGGGCTGGGACCGACGCCTAACATACCGTTTTCGCTTTGAAAAACCACATGCACGCCAGCGGGGATAAAATTCACCGCTTCGGTGGGCAAGCCAATACCCAGGTTCACATAGTCGCCATCGTGAAATTCACGAGCGATCCGGCTGCCGATCATTGCTCTTTTATCCATTGCCATGCTTACACCTCCGCACTCTGAACCACGTAGTTTACAAAGACACCCGGACAGGCAATCAGTTCGGGATCAAGCTCGCCGATTTCGACGATCTCTTCTGCTTCGGCGATTGTGATGCGTCCTGCCATGGCCATGATGGGGTTGCTGTTGCGGGCGGTCTTGCGGAAGACGAGATTGCCCATCTTGTCCGCTTTCCAAGCCTTAACCAAAGCAAAATCACTGGGAATGGCAGGCTCCAGGATGTAGTCTTTGCCATCTACCTGGATTATCTGCTTGCCCTCTTCCACCACGGTGCCCAGCCCTGTAGGGGTCAGGATTCCGCCCAAACCCGCACCAAACGCGCGTACACGCTCCATCAGGGTGCCCTGGGGTACCAGTTCGATCTGAATCTCTCCGGCGTTCATTTGCGCCTGAATGGTCTTGTTTGTACCCAGATGCGAGACTTGAGCGCTGGAAATGAGCTTTGCCACTACCAGTTTGCCCACGCCCCGGTTTTCCCAATCGGATGCGATCACGATCATGTGCAGATTGCCAATCTTCTGCTCGATAATGGCGTCAATAATGGTTTCCGGAGCACCGACGGCGAGGAACCCACTGATGGCCAGCCTGCTGCCAGGCTTGATCATGGCTGCTGCTTCGGCAGCGCTGATAATCTTTGCCATATCTTCTCCTAATTACTAATTTACTATTTGGTGCGCTGATAGCTTTTGTGCAGATTGTGTCAAGCGCAGAGTGAAGCTCAGTCCACAATATAGTCCTGCACCAGATATCGATCCGCACTGCTTAGGGTTACTTCCAGATAAATCCCATCCTCACGGTAGTCTTCCTGGTGAATTACTCCCAGGTCGTGCAATTGGGAGACCAGCGAAGTTTTGGCATAGGGTAAACGCAGCTTTAGCAGTGCATTACCCAAGAGTGTAGTCTCGATTTTCTCCAGCAACTGAGACGTATTCTGCCCGGTGACGGCACTGATCAGAACGGCATCAGAATAGACCCTTTCATACAGAGCCAGGAGCCTGGGATCGACACGGTCACTTTTGTTCAAGACCAGGATCTGGGGAATCTCCGCAGCGCCAATCTGGCTTAGCACTTCATTCACTTGTTCGATGTAATACTCATGGCGGGGATCGGAAACATCCACCAAATGTAGCAGCAGATCGGCATCCGTGGCCTCCATCAGCGTAGCCCGGAACGACGCCACCAGGTGATGAGGCAGGTTTGAAATAAACCCCACGGTATCCGACAGCACCACAGGATTGCCAGTGGAGAGCTTGAATTGGCGGCTGGTGGAATCCAAGGTGGCAAAGAGCCTGTCTTCCACCAGGACTCCGGCATCGGTGAGATGGTTGAAGAGGGTTGATTTACCGGCATTGGTATAGCCTACAAGGCAGATCTTACGGCTTTTCTCGCGCTGTTTGCGTTGGGTTTGCTTGTGCCTGGTGATTGCATTGATCCCTCGGTTGATCTTGCTGATCTGCTCACGGATCAGGCGCTTATCGATTTCGATCTGCTTTTCGCCCATTCCCCGGGTAGCAGTTCCTCCGGCTGATCTGGCGCTGCCGCGTTCTTTATCGAAGTGACCCCAAAGCTTGCGCAGCCGGGGTAATTGGTATTGCAATTCAGCCAGCCTGACCTGCAGTTTGGCCTCTCCGGTCCTGGCATGGTCATGAAAGATCGCCAGGATCACTTCAGTGCGGTCGATCACCTTGATTTGATAGGTTTTCTCGATATTACGGCCTTGCATGGGGCTCAGCTCTTCATTCACGATCAGCAGGTCTGCCCCCGCCTGATACATCTTCTGGCTCAGTTCGCTGAGGAAGCCTTTGCCAAAGAAAGTGCTGCGTTCGGGCTGCTGACGCTTCTGGGTGTAGCGTCCCAGCACAGCGATACCTGCCGTATCGGCAAGGCGTTCCAGTTCGTCAAGGCTGGAATCAGCCTCGCTAAGGTCTTCACCCTGGCGGATGATGGCGGCGATAAAGGCGGTCTTTTCTTCCGGTTCCAGCTCTTCCCAGGATTCCGGTTCCAGTTCGTATTCATCTACTATATAATCTTGTTCGTACGACATAAAATCTCCATTGGAGGGTGGAGCTTTGATGATAGGGCTTTATTCAGTTCCACCCGGGTTTAGGGGGTTAGTTTCGTCCCTTTGGCATCATCACGGCCGGGACTGCTATCATATACTTCTACGTTGTAATACACTACGCCGATGTAATCTCTGGGAAACTCGCCATGGAAGAAGCTGTGCATCAGGTTTACATACTGGCACATCTGTCTTTCGTACTCGCTGAGTCCGGGGTTTCCCGGATGCAGGAGCCGGGCAATCTGTTTGAGCTTGAAGGTGGGAACATCCAGAAATACTGTCACGCAGGCGGGGTTGACCATCTGGTTGATGAAAGTCTGGGTGTTGAATCCGGGCTCACTATAGAGTTCCAGAGAAAGCAGGCGATCGGCGGCAAATATGGCTTGGGCATTCGTATAGAGCGAATCAAGGATATCCAGCTTTTGAGGCATGGGACTGTCCTGATGAGCCTGCAGCATGGCAATGATTTCGGGCAGCTTTTCCGGCTTGGGACAAAAGCCCATGCCTTTCACGGCGTTATTGAGCTTGAAAGCACTATCCTTACGCGCCATCCCGTAGGTGGCTACAATGCCATTGTGTGGTCCGGCGAGTTCTGGACGGCGGGTGCTTTTGGGACCCAAGGCCAGCATTTCCCGGATAATCTCCAGATATTCATTACGTTTGGCGGTATTCCACTGCCAGAATGATTCAGGGAAATCCACCAGGGGAAAGCTCTGCCAGGTTCCTTCTACTTCAGCCCGGATTGTGCTTTCACCTGGTGGTGGGGTAATCACACTCTTTTGCACACAATAACCATCCTTCCACCAGGATTCCGGGTTAATGTCGCTTTTTGCATTCAGGATTCCAATGCCGATAAGCAGGAAAATGATAAACAGAATCTTGTCCATGATAACTCCTTGTAAAGATATATTGGTTTGATCCGGGCCGGATAGACCCGGATCAGATAGGTTACAGGGGCAGGATGAAGACTTAGTTGATCACGGCCAGTTTACCTCGGGCGATTTCGCCATCCAGTTCCACAACATAGAAATACACTCCACTGGAGACCTTGCGGCCTTCGTTGTTTTTCAGATTCCAGCGCCAGGTAACTTTGTTGCTTTCCGGGATAAAGGGGCCGATGTTGCTTTTGTAAACCAGGCTGCCACTGGCGTCATAGAGGGCTATTTTCCCCTTTTTATAGGGAGGGAAGTTCAGGAAGACAATTTCCTGATGGACAGCGGCTTTCACGGGATTTGGATATACTTTCAGATCTTTGAGATTGGTGATATTACGCAGGGCAAAACGCGCAAGATTTGCTTGGGGAGAAATCACATTCCCAGCCAGATCAGTAATGTTTTCCAGCTTGATGTAATACGCCTGATCCGAGGATCTAACCGGGGTCTGGAACCCAACGGTAATCAGATTGCCATTGGCAGTAGCGGAGACGATCCGATTGTCTGGATCATTGGCTGGTGCGGTAAGGGAGTAATTTCCCAAGTACTGGGCTGAGGCTGTATTGATCTCTTCACTCATGGTAATCTCGATGGCTTTGTTCGAAGGCAGCAGCCTCACGCTTTCGATTCTGGGAGCTTCGATATCTGGGGTATAAGGAAACTGATATTCCAGGACTCCTGCTTGAACACCTGTAGCGCCATAAACATTATGCAAGGTGAGCGTAAAGAGGCTGTCGATGGCTGGGAAACTCTCACGAAAGCGAAGCTGAACCCCATACTGCTGGTAAGTACTATTTACCGACAAGGGATTGCCAAGGCCATTGGAAAGGGTGAAAAAGCCAGAATTGAGGATGCTGGAGGGCATCACTTGATTGAAGATCAAGCGCAGTTCGCGGTCTCCGGTCATTAAGATTTGTAGGATCTCCGGTTTCAATGCTGTGGTTGCAGAGATCCAGCCAGAACTAAGGCTCTCCGTAGGTGTCATCGAGCTATGCACGGCACTTACACTGTAGGAATAGGTCTTGTGATGCTGCAAGCCAGTATCGATGAAGCTATTTGTGAAGATATTGTCGATCAGCGTGATGACGCCTTCTTCATCCTTGCGATACACTTTGTACCAATCTGCACCTTGATCGATCCAGTTCAGACCGATCCTGCCTTCATCCAAGGGGGTTACATAGAAGTGCGCAGGGGTTTGAGGGCCAGTGAAAGGTTCGTCCATAGTCCACTGCACCGCCATCAGCGAGTCGGCAGAAGGTCTGTAATTGGTCATAAACCACGCTTTATTGTTACTGTCTTTCCAGCATGCCAGGCGATAGCTCATATAGCTTTCACCCCTGAACACGGGAGTAAACTTGCCATTGATGTACTTGAGTACATAGAGGTTGGGCGAGATGCCCAAAACTATCTCGTCTTTGCCGTCACCATCCAGATCATATGCAGCGATGCCATTTTGGGATTGGTAGGTATTGAACATGATATTGCCCATACTGGTATAGGTGTTGTTTGCAGTGCTGGTAAAGCCTTCAAAATACCAGAAGTTGAGGTGTTGATTCAGGATATCAGTATTGTATCCACCCACGATGAAGTCCTTTCTGCCATCTCCATTGAAATCACCAGCAGCAAGGTGGTATGTATTGCCCACCGGCAGGCGAGTTTGCCAGACCTGCTCATGTTGGGAGAAATTCAGAACTTCATAGATCATCACATCGCCGTCTGTATCCGCAGCCAGAATATCAGGACGGTTGTCCTGATCGAAATTGTCAACGATGATCGTGGGGACAAAGTTGTTCCTGAGGTTTGTAGCCGTGGTATTGCTGATCTTATTTCGGGTAAGATATTGTCCTTGATTGCTGCGGTAGAAGATTTGAATCACGCGCTCCAGAGGCAAGGTCTGCACCAGGATCAGTTCATTGGTGCCGTTGTTATCGCAATCAGCGATCAATCCACCACTGATGCCAGAGATGGAAGCCAGCAGCGAATCGCTGGCTGGATAGTTCTGGCCAGGTTTAGTCTCCCACAAATCCCCTGTATTTGCCTTCAGTACCAGCGCTTCGATGCCCTGGCCATTGGTCTGCCCAATATCGGCAGGCCAGAAGGCTTCCCCAAACCAATGAGTCTGGACATGCCCTCCCGGATGCGGTTCATAGGCATAAACCTGCCCGTATCCTGCCAATGGCATATCCATTGCCATGTATTCTTTGTTACCATTCCCGCTGAAATCGTACATCTTGTTCAGCGGTACACGGGCTTTACCAATGCTGGAATAGCTGAAACCATGATTGGGTACGGAATCATAGACGATATTCAGGAAGTCTGGATATACATCGCTGAGGAAAGTGATATCTGCCCGGTTTGTCGCCTTGATGCGGATCGATATATCTCCCTGGGCCAGATCTAATGGTAATGCCCAAATCTGCAAGCTGTCCTGAACTGTACCATATACAGATCTCACTGCACCACTGCTATCTGTGATTATCAGTTCACTGCGTACCGCTTCATCGAATCCAGCGGCTACGTAATACTTGAGATTCTGGTTGTCATAGCGTTTGAATCCGCTTAGTTTCTGCGGCCGTAGCACTGGTGCCGTACGATCCACGGTGATGGTACGGTAGTAATTGTATTTCATGAAGTTGTTCTGCATCTTTTCGTATTGCAGGCGCAGCATATAGGTGCCCTCCGGGAAATCCGGAGGGATATATAACTGACCCAATACTCCGTTTACCACCTGATCGCAGTAGTAATAAGGGTAATTTGTATGTTCCCTGGCATCCATCCAGTTGTTCATGGATGTATTGGTCAGGCTGCGGTACATGATCGTATAGCAGGAGAAATCCTCTCCATAGACGCTGCCCAGGATGGGCACGGTGGTGGAAACCCCTATCTGATCCAGGGGATAGGTGATCTCTACATAAGGCGGATTGACATTATCCAGGAGCTTTTGCACGTTCAGCAGACCGTGTCCGGTAAAAATATCAAAGCCCGTGGTGTGGATATCATCAGTAGAGGTTAGGAGCCTGCTGCGTACCTCGGCTGGGGACAGTCCCGGTACCAGAGACAGCAACAACGCCGCAGCACCAGCCACATAGGGAGAGCTCATGGAGGTTCCGCTTTGCTCAAAATACATGTCCGGACCTTCATCTTTGTAGGTAGAGAGAATAGCTTCACCGGGTGCAACCAGATCCAGATCATGACCGTAGCTGGAGAAACCAGACAGAACTTTTGCTTTGTTTACACTGCCCACGGAGATAACCGTAGAGAGCCGGGCGGGATAGCTAAGCACCGGGCCATAGTCATTTCCTGCCGAAGCCACCAGCACCACACCTTTGTTATAGGCATATTCGCAAGCATCGGCTATGATGGCAGAGTAGTTTGGATCACCCCAGCTCATATTGATTACATGGCAGCCGTTATCGGCAGCATATACAAGTGCTGCTGCAGCATCGTCATCCTGAAGGTAACCCTGACCACCTGTGGTTCTGAATCCAGCTCTGAGAGCCATGATCGAGACCTTCCAGTTCACTCCCGCTACGCCGATACCATTGTTGCCTTGTGCGCCAACAATCCCTGCAACGTGGGTACCATGGAAATTTTCATCATCAGGATCATTGTCCTGCCCGATAAAATCACCCAAGCCCATATCTGCCATTTCGGGAGCATCCACAAAATCCCAGCCGCACCAATCATCGATATAGCCATTGCCATCGTCATCGATGCCATTATCCGGGATCTCATGCGGATTGATGTAGATATTATTGATCAGATCAGGATGGTAAATCTTTACACCGCTATCCACAACCCCCACAATAATCTCCGAACTGCCTGTAGTGTATGCCCAGGCCTGAGGAACCGAACTGAGGTAGTGCAATTGCCGTGAATAAAGCGGGTCATTGGGATTCACATGCATCTTGCGCAGGAAATTGGGCTGGATATACTCAATACCATAGAAGCTGAAAGCGTTGTTTTTCATCTGATTGATATCCGGCATCGAGCTGATCTCAGCGAGGAAATAGCGATTCCCCGGCATTCCCTGCACAGGACGGATGCTCTTGACGCCATGATCAGTGAGGAAGGTATCAAATGCACTGAGGCCTGTCTTTGTACCTCTCACCGCCATATCGGCATTGGTCTTGAAGATAATCTGCCCCGGAGTGTATTCGATAGCGGACAGAGACACTCCCAACAGAATGATCAGGAAAGCAAGCAGCAGTGGTTTGGGTCTGATCTGGTAAATATCTATCACTAAATCCCCTTAAAAATGATATCGCAAGCCAAAGCTATGCACGTCCTGAAGGCCTTCAGTATAAGCGGCATAGCCATAATCAACCTGAAAACGTCCAGCTTCCACACCGATTCCGGCAGTGAAATTCTCAGCATCATAACCGAGCTTGTAACCACTGCGGAGATACAGCTTTTGCAGCATCTTCAGCTCTGCATTGACGGTATATTTGAAAGCTTCATCAGCGGTTTTGATGCCACTGATCTCAATGCCCAATTGCTGTCCTGCCACTTCCAGGCCTTTGTAAAAGTCCATTTCCCAGGAATAGCCGAAATTGCTGTATTCATTTTTGGTATTGGTGGCATTGCCAAAATTGCGCAGACTCACAGAAAACCTGCTATCTGCCAGAGGAGGCAGGAAAGTGACACCCACATCGCTGTGCACTGCCATGGAGGATGCTGTATCCAGCTTTTGATACAATCCTCCCAGATTGAATCCCATATAGATGGCAGGGCTGAATCTCCAGCTATAATTGCCCATTACAGAGATGTCCGAAGGATTGTAATAGCCGATCAGATAGCCGGTTTCATCCCGCTTTTCCACTTCACCATAATCCAGATTGCGCAGCATCAGACTCACTGCCGAGCTGCGTTTTGATTTTGTGTAATACAATGTGCTGAATGCCGTATCCGCCAGCCAGAGGCTATGGCCAAATCCGGCACTGCGGCCGCTATCGATACTGCTCACGGCGGGTTGATTGATAAATGCTGCTGCATTGGAGCCGCTATGAATCCCACGTCCTGCCAAAGCCATACTGACCGGGCTGACTGGAATATTCAGGAATTTATAGCCATAGGTGCCGGCTGCAGAATGAATCTCGGCACCGAGTCCCAGAGCGGACAGGCAGAGGATGATGATTATATATTTCTTCATGGATTTACTCCTGATCTTACTTTTCCACGCCGAATTTGATCCGGTGGGTTTCTCCCCCGCCTTTGATCACGGCTATATAGATGCCGCTGCTTAGTTTCGCAGCAGGGATGTTAAAGATTTCCAGATTGCGCAGATAGGCCATCGCCTGGGCTTTCTGACGATGCACCAGGGTGCCGCTGATGTCGTAAATGCCAAGCTCCACTTCCAGATCCCGGGTGGGCATCACGCTGAGCCGGATGTTTTGCGCATAAATGCTTTTGAGCGGATTGGGAAATATATACAGCTCAGAGGGTACAAAAGCTTTCTCACTTTGATATTGATTGGGCAGGTCACCCCGTTCCCGGGATGCCGTGCGCTGCAGATTTGCATATTCGCAGTGCCAGGCATGATCTACTGTAGCGGGATTGTAAGCATCCAGTTTTTTACGGTAGATACTGCCGTTATCGGTGGCAGACCATAGATAATGGGCATTGTCAGCCCCTGGGGCTACAAAGGGCAGATATCTGCTGCGCTGGGCAAAAGATACTGGAAAAGTGCTTTTGAGCCGGTAGTTATCTTCCCATACCACCAAACGGTTGAAGCTGAAGTTTCCCGCAATCTCCAGTTTACCATCCCCATCCAGATCCAAAGCCACGGCTCCGGAGCTGATCATGCTGCCATCATCGGCACCCAGGTTCAGACTGGGGGGATTCATCAAACTGCCAGCATAATCATATACATACACCGAATAAGGGGTGGCGATGAACATGTCCAGAGTGCCGTTCTGATCCAGATCGGTGATCGTGAGCGGAGCGGTACTGCCAGGATCAAAGCTGACCGGGAATCCAGGCAAAAGGCTCAAAGCCTCATCAAATACCCAAAGGCTGTTTGTGCACTGCACGATCAGGTTTCCGGCATTGCTCCCGAGTGTGATGGGAGCCATAAATAATCCCACAATCGTGGAATCCGCAGGAACCGGCAGCTCGAGCAAGATCCCATCCGACGAGACCAGATCACATCTAAACAGCTTGTATGTATCAGGTTTGGTGATGGCATACAAGTTGTTGCGGAATACCGCCAGATTGGTGCTGAGGGTATCCGGCAGAGTCGTAATCGTTTGGCTGATGCTGGCAGTGGCTTTGTCAAAGCGCAGGATATCTGTAACTTCCTGGCCACTTTGCTTGAGAGCCAGAATGAGCTCCGTACCTGTATCCACGGGATGAGTGTCCCAAATCCAGCCATTCAGATTCATGACATATTGATGACCATTGGAATTCATCCGGTTCAGGCGGGCTACTTGTTGCACTTGCATAGGGATATAAAGATCTTCTGAGTCCCAGGTGTATAGCTTTGGAATATCCTGCCGGAACTGTGGGAAACCATCAGCCATCAAATCGTCTTTGAAGAGGCTGAGCTTGCCATCGGGCATGGGGTAAAAAACCTCTTTTGTACCATCTCCATCGAAGTCTATGGCTGCAGCAGGAAGCGTATTTACTCCGGAGTATCCGGCATCCAGACGCCAGGCAAACCGCACTGAAAAACTCATTGTATTGGCGCTGGCATTGATATTGTAAATCTCCAGCGGGATCCCACCATAGTAGCTTTCTGCTGTGGGCAGCCAGGTCAGTCCCTGATAGGTGCTATCTCCAAAATAGTCATTGTTGCCAGCCCTGAAGCTATCGTCCGGGCCACCCCATTTATTAATGTCATAGACTGCCGTATCCAGATGCTGAAAGCCATCGGCTTCTTCCAGATCCACGCCTTTGTGATAGGCGTTGCCATTGATGCGATTGCGGTCAAAATTCTCCGTGAAATTCTCTGCAATGATGTTTTCATCGATATGCCAGATCAGGATACCGCTCCCATCTGTAAACGGGCTCATCCCGTATCCCGGCAGGAAGAAATCCCATTCACTGCTGATATAGCGGTTGGTCATGAAATTGAAATAGGGCAGCAGGGGATAGTTTTCATAGTATTCCTGCTGTCCTTCCGGCAGGAGCTTGAATGTATAGCTTGGCTGGTTGGAATAGGGATCCATACTGCCATCGGGGTTTTGCTGCCGGTTTTCGATCAGGAAATACTCACGGCTGGTGATGGGGATTTTGTACAGACGCAGTGCCCCGGGACGGTGATCCAGAAAGTGATCTATGGAAAGATCCTCAGCGTCAGAGTCGATTTCAATGACATCTTCCCAGCCCAGATAGTATCTGCACCAGGCCGAAAGCTGAGCAGGAACATAGCCACTGGCATTCCACACTCCAGTGCCCATCAAACCCCAATTTCCGATGCCCTGGCTGCGGCCATTGCTGCTATCATTGTCAAACAGGGTGGGAAGCCCCAAAATATGGGCAAACTGATGTGCCAGTACTCCATAGATGCTGAAGAGATACGCGCTGGCATTCTCATCCGGGGGCAAGGGGAAATAGTCCTGAAACTCGTGCTCGGGAACTATCACAACATTGGTCAGGATAGCACCATCACCCGTGGCAAAGCCCGGATAATCGTCATTATCTGGATCAAAGGCTGCCTGCAACACCTTGCGGGTAAGGAAGGTGCTCCAGATTTGTTCGGGACGGTTACCATCGATATCTGATTCCTGTCCGGCTCCGGCATGGAAGATGATTACTCCCTGATACTGGGTAAAATCGATCAGGTCGTCACACAGAGGCATCAGATCAGGCAGGATTTGAGGCAGCTGGGCATCGATCCTTTCTGAAGTATCGGCACCATAATAGCTCATCGGCCTTGGCAGGGTAAACACATCCGGATAGACATGGTAGTTCATGATATAGCGGCCATGCGAGGCATCGGCAAAGAAATCCTGCAGATGCAGCATCCAACGCTCAAAAAAGGCGGTATCGTGGGGTAGAAAATCTGGATAGGAAGCCTGTTGGATGAAGCTGACATCGGAAAACTGCACCCTCAGAGCCAGGATATTCTGGGGCAGGATGCGGCTCGTGCCGGGTACCTCGGAGGCCTGGCCACTGCCTTGCCCTCCAGCCTGGGCACCACGCAAAGCTTCAATCCGGGTAGGCTCCCAGGCACTCGGAATGTTCTGGTACTTTGGATGCGGGGGAACCAATGCGCCGGCCAGCCCGCACACACCTATCAGTATGATCAATAGTATATTTCTTGCCATATTCGGCCTATACTCCTATTCCCTGAATTCTGTCGAAAAGAAAAAACACAAAACAATTCCGCATCCTGAGCAAGCTATTTACACTGCCAGATGGCGTCAACTGAAATCTACAGGACAAGCCCGCCCTCCTCCTGCTTACTGTCAGATTCCCCACTGGCTTGATACAGGAAGGTTTAACCCAGGATCATCTCGAGATCACCTCGAGTACTCGAGGTGATCTCGAGGTGAACATGAGGTAAAGCTCAGTGAAACAATTGAGTTTTCGGTTGACACTATTTAAAACTGAATAAGCTTGGTGACGAAGATGATGCTTGATAATCAAGATCAAGCCAAATCTATCTCACAATGAGGACACAATAATGGAATCAGCTGATTTGATAAATATGAAAGATGCCAGCGGCTGGGCAAGCAGTTATCTGGGAAAGAATGTAACTGCATCCAATATCAGCTACCTTGTTCAATATGGTCGCATACGTAAGTACGATCATAATGGTGCTCTTCTGATATCCCGAAGTGAATTGCAGCAATACTATGAATCAAGTAACGGAAATAGAGAAAAAGAGTGGAGAAAACAGCTAGGCGAAGATTTGAATTGGGCTCTTTCTTTCGACCAATATAAAGAATCCGAAACTACAAAGCATGTGCATAGATTACACCCCTACAAAGGGAAATTCATCCCGCAATTGGTAGAGTATTTTCTTGACCAGCATACAGATAAGTTCAAGGAAAATGTGTTTTTCTTGCCTGGAGATATTGTTCTTGATCCTTTTTCTGGAAGTGGCACTACATTAGTACAGGCCAATGAGCTTGGTCTTCATGCTGTAGGCATTGATGTCTCTGCATTCAATGTAATGATCTGTGGCAGCAAGATAAACTCATACAATATGGTCGATGTCAAATTCCATATTGATAGGATAACTCAAGCCTTTATGCAGTTTCTGGGAGATTCCAAAACAATAGAATTTGAAGAAGTTCTGCTCAGGGAACTATTTGAGTTTAACAGTAGATATTTCCCTGTTCCCGATTACAAATACAAGGTCAGGAATAGACTTATTGACGAAAAAACGTACGGAGCGGAAAAAGAGCTTGAGTTTCTGCCCACATACTTAGATTTGATAGATCGATATCATATCACTTTGACCGAAGAGAACTCCCAGTCATTTTTAGAGAAATGGTTTATCGGGCACATCCGCACCGAGATTGATTTCGTTCATCAGGAAATACGCAAAATCTCTGATCCCGCTACCAGAAAGCTTCTGGCGATAATTCTCAGCCGTACTATTAGAAGCTGTAGGGCAACCACGCATTCAGATTTGGCAACATTGAATGAGCCCATAACAACTACCTATTATTGCTCCAAGCATGGAAAGATATGTAAGCCTCTATTCTCGATCTTGAAATGGTGGAATACTTATTCGAAGGACACGATAAAACGCGTGACTCAATTTGCAAATCTCAGAACCAATACAATGCAAGTGTGTGTTACAGGAGATAGCAGGCAAATTGATATCAGTTCTCGTGTCCGACACGTAAACCCGGATTTAGCCGATCTAATTGATCAACAAAAAATCAGAGGGATCTTTACTTCTCCGCCTTATGTGGGCCTTATCGATTATCATGAACAGCATGCATATGCCTATGATCTGTTTGGAGTAGAGCGTAAGGACGGCTTGGAAATAGGCCCACTCTATAAAGGCCAGAATAAGGAAGCCCAGACAAGCTATATAGAAGGAGTGAGTGAAGTTCTCAAGAACTGCAAGCAATACCTGGCAAATGATTATGATGTATTTATGGTGGCAAATGATAAATATAATCTTTATCCTTCTATAGCTGACCAAGCGGGAATGACTATAGTCAATCAATACAAAAGACCAGTACTCAATCGTACAGAGAAGGACAAGGGTGCTTACTCAGAGATTATCTTCCATTTGAAGGAAAAGCAGTAATCGCATAATAGGCTTAGGAGTGCTAATGAGATATCAATCGATAAACAACCATGAGTTGGACGAAGTGTTAAAGATGTGTTTGAGAAACAAGTTTGCCAATTATAAACCAGAAACAGCATTCATGCCATTCCATACGAGACTTATTGGGAAAGATAGAATGGCATTGTACTCATTTATTCATTCGTTGAATACTAGTTTTGGCACCAGCATCTTTGAACCTGTAGCAAAGACCCTGGGAACCATTCGATATGAACATGCTGATAATCAACAAATAGCAGGAACAAAGATATCTACTTCAGCCCAGAAAGTGATCCAGGAGATAATGGACTCATTAACAACCTCAAAACAACGCCAGACAAAGCTGCAGAAATCCAGGCCATTAGAAAAGTTTGCACAAAAGGATCAATGGTCTCAGTCAAGCCAACAAAGGTAGATTTGAAACTTGTGTCTGATAGCGGAGAGATTTTCTTGATTGATATAAAAACTGCAAAACCCAATATCGGAGCCTTTAAAGAGTTTAAACGGACATTACTGGAGTGGATAGCTACTACATTGGCAGATAATCCCGATGCCTCCGTTAATTCATTGATTGCCATACCATATAACCCTTATGAACCAAAGCCCTATGAAAGGTGGACTATTCACGGCATGCTTGACCAAAAATCAGAATTATTGGTCGCAGATGAGTTTTGGGATTTCTTGGGTGGAGATGGTGCTTATGCTTCACTATTAGATTCTTTTGAAAGAGTGGGAATAGAGCTACGACACGAGATTGATAAGTATTTTAGTAGTTTCAAATGAAATCCCTGCTACATCATATGTGTTTATCGAACCTATAAGGCTGTGAACAGAATCCGATTGTCCATTATGTAACAAAAGCCATTATCGGCATGACCTCGATAGAAGCCCCAAGCAATTCTCGTATTTGCCCGGAGGACGGAAAACCATTGACATAAATGCAGCACAAAAATGAATAAGCCGTGGGTCGCACCTGTCGGGCTCCAAACTGCTTTGATTCCCGAGGGATCGGTTGCATTATCGGATTCCATGACCGGAATTCCAGCACTTTATTCCTCTGGTGATGCAACGCTAATCCTAAGGCCGGACAGATCAACCCAAAACTGAATCGTAATCCTAATCGACATCAATAAAGGAGACACCATGACCTTTACAAAGACTACTCTCAGCTTGCTGCTGATCGCAGTGTTGGTCTCAATATCCGGTACCGCCTGCGCCAACACCCAAGACCAGAAAAACACTCCGGAACCAATCAAAACCTTGATCGAAATCGAGACCAATAAAGGCAATATCGAAATCGAATTGTGGCCCGAACTTGCGCCCAAGACTGTGGATAACTTCCTCAAACTGAGCCGTGAGAAGTATTACGAAGGCACATATTTTCACAGAGTGATCCCGGATTTCATGATTCAAGGCGGATGCCCCAATACCAAAGACGCTGATCGTACCAACGACGGCATGGGCAATCCCGGCTACAAATTTGAGGATGAATGCTACAAAAATGCCGAGAAACAGATTACCGGAGCTATCAACGATGAAGCTTTGGCCCGCAAGATCTGGGCTGATGTGATAATGCCTCATTTACAGACCGAAAATCCTGATCCCGAGATCACAGCCATAGTGGATTCAGTAATGGCACAGCAAAGTGGCGCTCCCATCATGGCGCACACAGTGGAATTCTTTACTACAAAAACCGGACATGGACCTCTGTATGAAAAGGAACTGATCCACCCCGTGGCTTATGGCACGCTCTGCATGGCCAATAGCGGACCCAATACCAATGGTTCCCAATTCTTTATCGTTACCAAACAAGCCGGAGCACCCTGGCTGGATGGCAAGCACACTGTTTTTGGTAAAGTAACCAAAGGCATGGACGTGGTTCATGCAATTGAAAGCCTACCCCGGGATAGCAAAGACAATCCCCTGATCGAGAATCAGGCTATCATCACTGGCATCAAGATCAAGTAAAAGAATTCTTTTGAACAGCATCCTGATTACTCGGGATGCTGTTTTTTTATCACGGAACCCTCCGGCATACCCTGAAGCCCCGATCCCAGGTGCCTCCCGAAGGTGAATCATACATTCGGTTGGTTACGGTAAGGAAGTTCTGCCCGTTTCCACAGCTACCACCTCGATCTACTCTGTAGCTTGATACCAGAGCTCCGGTAGGATTGGTTTGAGGGTACTCAGGCAGATCGCCATATTTATCCCACACCCATTCGCGGGTATTACCGCTCATATCGTGCAATCCCAATTCATTGGCCGCTTTCGTGCCCACTTGGTGACATACGCCTGATGAATTGTAATAGTACCAGGCAACTGTTGCAACACTGTTGCTCCCGCTGTATGTATAGCCATTGGACTGGTTTCCTCCCCGGGCAGCAAATTCCCATTCCATCTCGGTGGGCAAGCGGTAACCATTGGCATTCCAATCACAACTGATCAGATTGTGGTAACTATTGTCGGAGGCATATCCCGCTGGCCAGTTGCTGGGATCGGTACCCCAGTTTTCCAGTGTATAGCATGGAGTCAATCCCTCAGTGTAACTTAATAGATTGCAAAAGGCAATAGCCTTCAGCCAGGAAACGCTGTACACAGGATGGTGCGGACCTCCACCGTAAATGTAGTTAAAAGTTTCTCCGGTGATGCGATAATACTGAGCTTGAGTAACTTCGTATTTACTGATAGCAAAGCCATCCAGGGTAACCTCAGATATCCCATTGTTGAATGTCCCACCTTCCACCCAAACCATGTCTGGGCTCTGCCCGGGTGCATTGGTGCCAGCCTTCACTTTGTAGAATTTTCGTTCAGTTGCCGGAGCTGCTGTCCAGCTATTGATCCCGAATGTACCACTTACATCCAGAGAAAATCCAGTATCAGGAGAGTTTGATGAGTACACCCGGTAGTAATCTGCATTGTTCACTGGATTCCAAGTGATATTCATATTGCCAAGATCGTTGTCAATTGAGACATTGAGAGGTTTGGAAGGGGTAGATACATCCAGGCCTATCTTGTATAAATCCCAGATTTCCTCAGCCGATAAGGCCCGGTTGAACACACAGCAATCATCCATTATCCCGGTGTAATACGCATTGTCACCAGCTACTTTGTACCCGAAATCCAGAGGCTCGTTGTTGACGTTGATTCCACCCGTGAAATAAGCTGAATTGGTCAGAACACCATTCACATAGACGCGTTGCCACTCTCCATCATAGGTGCCGGCAATGTGGAACCAGTTTTGGATCGACGGAGTGAAATTTGAATTCAGGTTTCTCCACCCATTGGAAGTAAGATGAAACAACACTTCATTCGAGCTATTGTTGAATTGAAACCCATAGGAGTCATTACCCTTCATCACGAGATCTTCAAAGCTGCCAGGGGTAATGGTTCGATAAGCCCAGACGGCAATAGTGAGGGCATTTGAGATGCGCAGATCTGGATGATCCGGGACACGAATGTAGTCTTGCTCTACAGCGTAAAAGTTATAAGCCTGCTGAGGGTTGTAAAATCTATCATTTACAATGTTTGCACCGAAGACAACTCCATGATGCCCATTACCTGAGGCATCCTGAGCATTGCCACTGAAGGGATACCATGCTACCAGACCATCTGTGGATACAGCAAAAAGTGGGGTAAGGGAAACAATACAAAGCCAAGCTAAGATCATAAAGATCAGGTCTTTCCAGGTTTTCATAAGGTCCTCCTGACAAAGTAGTTTGTTCAAATCATCATCCGGGTTGGATCATATCTATTATCAAGTATATTCAAGTTACTGGTGAATATGCATGCTGTCAAGAAATTTCGAACTACGTTCACTGTTTTTCACTTGACACTTCCAGCCTCCACAGGCTCTTGGCGCATAATAGCTTGAATATGAGGAAATACGGCTCACATGAAAGAACGCATGAAACTGAATAAAACCAAAGAAGAAAAAGGCACCCTGAATTATACTCTCACTCCCCTACCCGAGGGCAAGAAATTCCGCAAACGCAAACCAGCTCTGCAAGATTGGGCGGAAGCTATACTCTTTGCCTTTGTGGTGGCCATGATTATCCGCAATTATACCTTCCAAAACTTTATGATCCCCTCTTCCTCAATGGAGAAAACGCTGCTCACGGGGGATTATCTGGTTGCCAATAAGCTGAAGTATTACTTCACAGAACCCAAGCGTGAGGATATCGTTACTTTCCGCTACCCCAAGATTGAAGAAGGTACTCCGGAGCATCCTGAATACCGGCAAAACTTTATTCGCCTCTTTCACCCTCTCTATATCAACAAAGCTCAGGCCTTTAGCAAGTTTCCTCTTACCGCTTTTCACCTGTGCTATTACTCCAGGAAAAACGTGGTTAAAAGGGTGATCGGTCTGCCTGGTGATGTGATCGAAGTGCGCAACAAAATTGTGTACATCAATGGCGAAGAATTCACCCGGGGCTATGAGTGCTATGGCATGGCAGTGCCCAGCCCTCCTGCTTCTCCACGCATGATCCACGACAGCCGCCAGATTCCCGGAGAGCCGGATTATGTATCTTTCAATCGCTGGTACGAACCTTACCGGGTAAAAAACGACTCTCTGGATGTGCATCTACCCTTCAACCGGGATTGGTTCGGACCCATCAAAGTGCCGGAAGGGAAATACTTTGTGATGGGAGACAACCGTGATGTGAGTGAAGATAGCCGCTATTGGGGTTTTCTGGATCGCACCGATATCACTGGGACTCCCTGGCTGATATTCTGGTCCAAAGGAATAGATTACAACAAGCTTTTTGATACACCACACATCAGATGGGAAAGGATCTTCCGCTTCGCCCGTTAGGGCTCTATATCCACATCCCCTGGTGTCTTTCCAAATGCGGGTATTGTGACTTTTTTTCCCTGCCCTACAGCAGGAAGGCAATAGCTGAGTACGCCAGCTACCTGATCAGAGAAAAAGCACTGTATCCGGAGCTCTATCAAGCGACCCTCCATTCTGTATATTTTGGCGGCGGTACTCCGTCTTTGCTATCCGCAGAACAAATCAATACTATTCTGGATGGACTTCCTCTGGCTGAGGACACGGAAATCACAATGGAAATCAATCCTCTGCAGATTACAAAAGAATACATCACTGATCTGAAAACGACTCCGGTCAATAGACTCTCGCTGGGCATCCAATCCTTGCACAATGATGAACTGATCTGGCTTAGCCGTAAGCATAAGGCTGAACAAATCAGGGCTAAACTCGATCTTTTGACCAATCATGGCTATACAAACCTATCGGCAGATTTGATCTATGGCTTACCTGGAAGCAGGGTGGACAAGCTGAAGCAAAACCTGGATCGATACCTTGTCCTGCCCCTGAAACACATCTCCTGCTACCTCCTGGAACTGCATGATGGATGCCAATTTGCTGCCTTGGCAGATAGCCTGCCAGATGCTGACACCCAGGCTGAACTCTATGCTACGATCTGCTCGATTCTGACAGCCAGTGGCTTTGAGCAATATGAGATTTCGAATTTCTCCCGTCCGGGATATGAATCAAGACACAATCTGCTCTACTGGCATTGTAACGATTGTCTGGCCCTGGGAGCCTCAGCCTGTGGCAACTATCAGGACGCTCGCTACATAAATCCAGCGAATCTGGAGCAGTACTATCAAAATGTGACCCATAGAATTCGGATGCCGGAAAGTGATGGGGGCATCAATGTCAGGCAGGATTACATCATGATGAATATGCGTCTCATCAAAGGCATGTCTTTATCAGCTTATGCTCAGCGTTTCGGGAATGATTTTGTGATAGGCAGAAAGGAGAAGATCGATTGGCTATGCAGCCTGGGCTTGCTGGAGGTGGACGAGCAATTCATCCGACTCAGCCGCAGCGCATTATTCATATCCAATATGGTGATTGGAGAATTGCTGTGAATCTGGAAATCATACGGCAGAACCTGGCTGTAATGATCTCAGGTTCAGAATTTGAGGGCAAATGCTTTCTGGCTGGGGGTTGTGTGCGGGATTGGCGCTTGGGCAGAGAATCGACTGATCTGGATCTCACTGTGGAAATGAAAGATGGTGGGATCAAGCTGGCACGCTTTCTTGCTACCCGGCTGAATGACTCCCCTCTGCGAACTATAGTCTGTACTTCTGCGAGCGCCGGTACATCACTACGCATCTTCAATGAGTTTGGCACTGCGAAACTTACACATGAGACGGTTGAGATCGAGTTTACCATGACCAGGAAAGAATTATATTACCCTAAGAGTAGACATCCCAGGGTTAGTTTTGGGACTCTGCGGGATGATGTACTGAGGCGGGATTTCACGATTAATGCCCTGCTGATGGATATTCAGAGCGGAGACATCCTGGATCTGTGTGATAGAGGGCTTGCTGATCTGGAGCATGGAGTGGTTCGCTGTGTTGGTGATCCTCTTATTGTGCTGGCAGAGGATCCACTGCGAATCCTGCGGGCTCTGCGCTTTGCAGCACGCCTGGGTTTTGATATTGATCCTGACACTTGGAAGGGCATTGTGGCCAATGCAAAGTGTGTTTTGCATTTATCTGCAAATCGGATATCTTCTGAAATAAAGAAAATATGTGCGGAAGCAGACCTGCCTGCCTTCCAGCGCTTACTTGCCCAGAGTGGGATTATACAGGCTTTGGAGGTCAATCCCCGGAAGGCATCGCTGTTCAATGCGTTGATGACCTCCGGCACCATTGGAGATTTATCTTGACACATGATTGGCTGATTCTGGTTTTTGGCTCCAGAATTCCCAATAAGAACAGGCAGTTATTGCGATACATCCATGCTGAAGAGATCAGAACTTCAGGATCGGACAGCTGGCTATGACAAAAAAGGAGTATGCTATTGCATAGCGGATATAGACACCGGATGATGCTCCGTAGCGCATTGTGTGCCATTTGCCTGCTGGCAGGCATTATGCATCTTTCTGCGGACATATTGATTCCCATGGACAGATCTCAGACCAATCACCTTAAGGCTTATGGGATAGCTTTTGCAGGATTGCAGGAGCAGCTTGTGGTAAAATGGCTGTTGAATTACCGGGGAGGGAGTTTTCTTTTTCCCGATACACCCCAGATCATAGCCATGTGCAATATCCGTGGGGTTCGCTATGAATCCATATCATCGGCCCAAGTGGCTGCTATTATGACAGAGATTCAGGAAGCCAATATGGAATCTGTAACTCTGGAAAAAGAGCCCAAAATCGCTGTGTATATACCACCTAATACTTTGCCTTGGGATGATGCAGTATCCCTGGCTCTGGAATATGCAGAAATCGAATATGAACGGCTTTGGGATGACGAGGTGTTGGAAGGCAAGCTGCGGGATTATGACTGGCTGCATCTCCATCACGAGGATTTTACCGGGCAGTTCGGTAAATTTTACGGTTCCTACCGGCATACCCCCTGGTATCAAAATGACGTGAAGGTAAGCGAAGCCATGGCCGCCAAGCATGGCTATAGCAAAGTATGGCAATTGAAACATGCTGTGGCGGAGAAAATCCGTGAGTATGTGGTTTCAGGAGGCTTCCTCTTTGCCATGTGTGCTGCTACGGATACTTATGATATTGCCCTGGCTGCTCATGGAATAGATATCGTCGATAGCGCTATCGATGGGGATGGCATCGATCCCCAATATCAGAGCAAGCTGGATTTCTCCCGCACTTTTGCCTTTGAGAATTTCAAGCTGCGCACCAACCCTTTTGAATATGAGTTTTCAGATATAGATGCCAGTGACTACTCGCGACTCCGGGGTGCCGAAGCAGACTATTTTCAGCTCTTCGATTTCTCCGCCAAATACGATCCTGTCCCCACAATGCTTACCCAATGCCATACAAATGTGATCGATGGCTTTTTGGGGCAAACCACCTCATTCTTCCGGGATAAAGTAAAGAAAAGTGTGATCATCCTGGCTGAAGTACCAGGCATGAACGATGTGAAGTATATCCACGGCAATGTGGGCAAGGGAACATTCACGTTTTATGGAGGACACGATCCGGAAGATTATCAGCATATGGTAGGAGATCCAGAAACTGTGCTCGATCTGTTTAAGAATTCCCCAGGCTACCGCCTGATCCTGAACAACATCCTCTTCCCTGCCGCAGAGAAGAAAAAGCTGAAGACATAAGAGGTAGTATGGGCAAGTTTTACCGCCGGCTGCGCAGCACTCAGATCAAGACCGGAATCTGGACCTTAGTGATCCTTTTAATCCTGATCTTGGGATATCTATGGCTCACAAACCGGCTCAATATGAAGTCACAGCAGGAGATATCCGTAGTATTTGACGATATCATGGGTCTTGAAGTAGGCGACAAAATCATGTATAGAGGAATGGAAGCAGGCCGTATAAAGAGTGTTGGTATCCACCCGGAAGGCATTATCTGCACTGGATCGATCCTTTCTTCCATCAAGATCCCCGAGTCCAGCAAGTTTTACATCGAAGACAGCCTGATGGGAAGCAAGAGCATGCGGATCGTTCCCTCTGATAACCCCCGCCTGATGGATACCAGAGTAGTCCAGCGCGGGGAAAGCCCCATGGGCATGATGATGATGATCTCAGCGGCTTCCGCTACCCTGGCCCGGCTGGATGAGGTAGTATCTGCCCTGAATGCCGAGGGAGGATTGCTCCGGCAAGGAGAAACCCTTCTCTCCGGCGCTGCAGAAGCTGTGGACACCTCAAAACGCTCCATTACCGAACTAAAACAAGACATCTCTGCTACAATCAACCGGGTGGAGCAGATTACCCGCCAGATCAGCAGTGTTCTGGCAGACAACAAAGACAATCTGGAGACAGCGGTGAGCATGGCACCAGATGCCATAGCCAGGGTGAACAACACCCTGGACAGCCTGCAGGCTCTTTCTGGTAAGCTTAGTACCAGTGCCCAAAAACTGGCTACAGGTTCGGGCACGGCAGGAAAGATGCTCAGCGATGCAGAGCTTTATAATAAGCTGCTGCTTTCCATAGAGAACCTGGATGCCCTGGTCAAAGACGTCCGGGCAAACCCCAGAAAATATGTGAAGTTCTCACTCTTTTAGGATGATTATGAGAAAATACGCCATTATCTTGATGCTGCTTGGTTGTGCTTTGCTCCAGGCGGTAAGTTTCGGACAAAACAAGGTAAATGCCACCCAGCAGGACTGGTCTGTGCTGAAAACCACACACTTCGACATCTACTTTTCCAAAGGTGAAGATCAATTCGGGCGTACTGTGGCCTTGATGGCAGAAGATATTTATTACTATATCAAGGCAGATTTGAAATACCCCATTCTGAGCCGGATACCCATCATTTTCTACAGTTCAAAATCCCAGTTTCAAACCACAAATATTATCTACCCTCTACTTTCAGAAGGAATTGGCGGATTCACAGAAAGCCTGCGCAACCGCGTGGTGGTTCCTTTCGATGGCAATTACTCCGAGCTTGAAGAACTGCTGGCTCATGAGCTCACTCATGCCTATGTGAATGCCCTGGATAGACGTATTACCGACGCTTTCCAGTCCCTGAGAGCCACATCCTTCCCATTCTGGTTTTCAGAAGGTTTGCCGGAGTTTCTGTCCATTGGCGGAGAAGATGATTACAATAACATGTTTATCCTGGACATGGTGGTAAACGACAACCTCCCCAAGCTTGATTACATCGATGGTTATCTTGCCTATCGCCTGGGTGAAAGCTTCCTTACATACATAGCCTCAGTCTATGGCCGGAACAAAGTAAACGAATACTTTTACACTCTAAGGACGATCTCAAATCTCGAAGACGCCACCAAGAAAGTCTTCGGCATGAAGTTTGAAGAATTGGAATCCCGTTGGAGATACCAGCTCAAGAGAGATTTTTTCCCCACCGTTAACACGCACAATGTCCCTCAAGAGGCCTATGAACCACGCACTGAAAACAAGAAGGACGGATCCTACTTCAATTTCTCTCCCAGATTCTCACCTGATGGCAGCAGATATGTTTATTTCTCTGATGTGGGAGCTCGCTACAGCATCTGGCTTGCTGGTACCCAGGGCTTGGCTAAGCCCCGAAAGATCTTTACCGGAGAAACTACTGCCAAAGCTGAGGAATTCCACTATTTTCGCAGCAACCTGAGCTGGTTTCCCGACGGCCAGCAGATCGCTTTTTCTGCCAAAACTGCCGATGGGGATAGAATCCATATTTTGGATGTTGATCAGAGAAGAATCACTCGCACTATCAAGCTTGATACCCTCAGTTCCATCTTTGAGCTTGATGTCTCGCCAGATGGCAAGAGTATCGTCATGAGCGCCCAACAAGGCATGCAGAGTGACCTGTTTCTCTACAATACCGAAGCAGACACCCTAAGCCGGCTGACCAATGATTCTTTCAGCGATATCCAGCCCCGCTTTTCCCCCGATGGCAGCACAGTGGTCTTTGCCTCAAAGCGAATGGCCAATGAAGATCAGGTGCGCTACGGCTTCTTTGTCAATTATACAAACGACATCTTCAGTTACAATCTGCAGAGTGGAGAGATTCTCCAACATACCAATGAACCCTTCAATTGCACCCAACCCATGTATAGTGGCGATGGTACCAAGCTGCTATTCCTTTCCCAACGTAACAAAATCGCCAATCTTGAGATCCTGGATCTAAGCACCAATAGCAGAGCTCCCCTCACAAATACTCTGGCTGGAGTCTATAATGGCGATGTCTCTCTGGATGACAACTACCTGATCCTTTCGAACTATTTTAATGGCGGATGGAACATCTATTTTGCCAGTTCCCCCTTTGATTCACTTAAGTATGAGCCCTATCCCGCACCTGTGTCTTACAGTATGGAACAGGATTTGCTGGACAACATAGATTACACCAGACTGGACTATTATGGCGTCAGGAAGAGGACTGCTGCGGTAAAACCCCAGGCTCCACGCACTGCCGATATCAGACGTCCTGTATTCAGTGGATTTGAGCCTGTGATCCCGGATTCAGAGATGATTTCTATTGATTATAGCTGGGATGAACGACCGGAGACACCCTCGGAAAAGCCACCCGTCATCAACAAATACAGACCCAAATTCGGTCTGGATACGCTGTGGGGCGGCATTGCATACTCGTCTTCGTCAGGAGCGATTGGGAATCTGGAATTGGGACTCAGCGATCTGATGGGGGATCATGCCATCGGCATCAGCCTGGGAGTATCGGACAAACTGGAAGAGACTAATTTCCTGTTTACATACCTCTATTTAAAACCAAGATTGGATTGGGGGCTTGGGGTTTATAACTTCTACGATGAATTGTACTATCGTGAGTTTGTAAATGATTCATTTGTGGGCTACTCCCGCCAGAAAATCAGGCAAACCGGACTCTATGGCATGGTCAGGTATCCTTTCAGCCGCTTCTTCCGCCTGGAATTTGACAACATGCTCTATGAATACCGCAACCAGCTTGACTATCTGCCCAGCGCCAATATCAACAGCGGTTCCTGGATCAATGATCTGGATCATATCCAGGGTTATTCATATGCTCCCGGATTGAACCTGGTGTATGACAACGCCCTGTTTGGCTCCACCGGACCGATGGTCGGATGGCGGGGATTGTATAGAATCCAGAAAGGCTTTGCCTCAGACAAACAGGATTATCTGACCAATTACCTCGATCTCCGCAGTTACAATCTCTTCAGCCGGCGCTACAGCCTGGCCTTGAGGCTCAATGCGGGGATCAGTACTGGCAACAGCCCGGATCGTTTTTCTCTGGGTGGCTATTATGGCGTCAGAGCCCTGGATACAAACCTCTCTGGAGAGAAGAAAGTCTTGGGAACTGTGGAACTAAGATTCCCCTTCCTGGATTACTTTGCCCTGGCTTTTCCACTGCCTTTGGGGCTATCCAATATCCGGGGTTCAGCTTTTGTGGATGCCGGAGCAGTGTGGGATCAGAACTCACATTTTCAAGGCATGCAAGATGGCAAACTTCAGGATATCAAACTGGGCTATGGCTTCGGCCCCCGAATCAACCTGGGTTATTTTGTCCTGAAGATGGATGTATCATGGCTGACGGACTTTACCAATATCTCCAAGCCCCAGGTCTATTTCAGCCTTACCAACGATTTTTAAGATAATGCAAGATAAAAGGAGTATCCAAGATGAAGATTGATGTTATCCGTAGATTACCCGAACACATCGATACTTTCGTGTTGATTCAGGAGGAAGATGGGCAGATTCAGGGACTCGAGTATATCGAAGACGATCTGGCTCATTCCATTGAGGCTTTTGCCCAGGTTGAGGATTTTCATTTTAGCTACGGTTCCGTAAAAGGCTTTTGCCGGATGCTGGGCAAGCATCGCCAGAACATAATCATCTGTGGTGCAGGAGACAAGGACGAGCTAAACACCAACAAGTTCCGCAAGCTCTTTGCCGATTGCTGGCGCACAGCCCTGAAGATGAAATCCAAACAACTCTATGTCCTGATCGGCTTTGAATACCCGATCAATGATGTGCATCTGGGGCATGTAATGGCAGAATCTGCCATGCTGGTAAGTTATAGATTCAATAAGTACCTCAGTGACGATAAGCTCCACGAGCTTGAAAGCCTGCATCTGATCTTGAACACCAAAAACACCCGGCACATCAATCGTGGCATTCTGGAAGGCAGAATCTTTGCTGAAACTACCAATCTGGCCCGTAATCTGGTGAACGAACCAGCCAATGTGATCAATCCTGAGACCCTGGCCGATGCTGCCCGTAAAGCAGCACTACAATATGGCTTCTCCATTGAAGTACACTCTATGGACAAGATTAAAAGGCTCAAAATGGATGCCTTCCTCGCCGTGGGTAAGGGCTCAAAAAATGAACCCCGCCTGATCATCATGCGCTATATGGGCAATCCCGACCGTAAACATAACACCATTGGACTGATCGGTAAAGGGCTCACCTTCGATACAGGCGGCTATTGCCTCAAGACTGCACAGGGAATGTTCAACATGAAAAACGACATGGGTGGCGCAGCCGCGGTGATAGGTGCCATGGCAGCCATTACTACCATGAAGCTCAAAGTGAATGTGGTAGCCATCGTAGCTGCTGCAGAAAACATGATCAGCGGCGATTCCTACCGCCCTGGTGACATCATCACTTCCATGGCGGGAAAGACCATTGAAGTGGTTAATACCGATGCTGAAGGCCGTCTTACCCTTGTAGATGCCGTCCACTACGCTCTGGAAAAAGAGAAAGTGGATCGTGTGCTGGATATTGCCACACTTACAGGAGCTGCGGTAGCTGCACTGGGGCATGATTTCTCAGCAGTTTTGGGCAACAATGCTGAATGGCTGGATCAGATCAAAGACGCCGCAGATTTTTCAGGTGAAGCGGTCTGGCAGATGCCTTTGCATGCTCCATACAAGGAATTGATCAAATCCGAAATCGCTGATCTGAAAAACTCCGGTGGACCAATGGCAGGCTGCATCACAGCCGCTCTATTCATCAAGGAATTTGTTCAGGACAAGCCCTGGATTCATCTGGATATCGCTGGTACCGCCTTGAAAGACAAAGAAACCGGGATCAGCAGCTTTGGAGCTACTGGTGTAGGCGTTCGCCTGATTACCAGCCTGCTGAGAAACATGGAATAACCCTGACCTGGGAAGAGCAATATGAAACAATACCTGTTCTTACTTATGATTGCGCTAATGCTGTTTGCCGGAGCATGCGGAAAACAACAGGATAAAGTGGATAACGAAAAGAAACCCCTAATCCTGGTATCGATTTATCCCTATCAGCTCCTGGTAAAACAACTGGTGGGAGATGGCATTGAAGTTCGCAGCCTGATTCCCCCCAATGCGTCTCCGCATACCTGGACTGCGCAACCGGCAGACCTGAAGGATCTGCATACAGCAGATCTGATCATCAGTAATGGCATGGGGCTGGAGCTGTTTCTCAACCAAAATCTTAGCCAGATATCCAAAAAACACCTGATTTGTGCTGATCTACTAAGGGATCTTGTGGTTCTGGATTCCTTGAAACAAGTAGCCCTTCGAGCCATGCATGAACAAGAACATGAACACGACGCTGAAGACGAACACCATCATGTAGGCAGTGATCCTCACCTTTGGACTTCTGCTCTGATGATGATCAAGCTCACTACGAAGCTGAAGGCTGAACTGGTGGAGAGATTCCCGGACTATGCACCAGTGATAAATCATAAGGCCAATGAGATTGCCATGGAACTCGCCCAGGCTAATGAGAAAATCTCCCGGGAACGCGCTGGTTTCGCCAAACCTGGTTTGGTTACATATCATAATAGCTTCCACTATTTCTGTGATGACTACGTGATCGACTATCTGGGCTGGGTGCAGACTTCTCCTGGTAAGGAACCCACTGCCAAAGAACTAACAGATTTGGGAAAGAAAATTCAAGCCTATGAAGTAACAACCATATTCGTTGAACCCCAACAGAATCCCAAATCCGCTGAAGTTCTGGCTAAAGAATACAAGCTGAACATCAAAACCCTCGATCCCATGGGACATACCCTCAATGTGAATACCATTGCCGAGTTGATCCTGGCGAATTGGGAAAGCATGAAAAGCGGGTTCAGATAAATTGATTGAATTCCGAGATCTAAGCTACAGCATCAATGGAAAAACCATCCTGGAGGAGATTAATCTGATCATCCCCAAAGGGGTTTTTGCCGCGATTATTGGACCCAACGGCGCAGGAAAATCCACCCTCGCCAAGCTCCTATTGGGGCTTTATGAAATCCAGAAGGGTGAAATCCTGATCGATTCCATGCCCCAAAAGGAATGGCTGAAACAAAGTGGCTTTGGTTACCTTCCCCAAAGGGAGGAATATGATCCTAGCTTTCCTGCCACTGCTCTTGATATAGTTCTTATGGGTCTTGCCTGGCAACTACCCCTGGGTAAAAGATTCAGCCCTACCCACAAGCTGCTGGCTCACAAAGCGCTTGAACAATGCGGGATTGCCGATAAAGCCAGAGCTCAGATTGGAACCCTCTCCGGAGGTGAATTTCAGAGGCTGATGCTGGCGAGGGCGATAGTCTCAGGAAGCAGTTACCTGATCCTGGACGAACCCGAAGCCGGGATCGATCAACCCGGAGTACAGGGTTTTTTCGAACTGCTGAAAGGCTTCCACTCTCAGGGGATTACGATCATCACGATCTCCCACGATTTGCATACACTCAGTTCATACTGCGATTTCATGATCTGCTTGAACCGCACCTTGCATTGTCATGATCATACCGAGCTGGTAAATGCCGAAATCATCCACAAAACCTTTGGCGAAAATGTCCGCCTGATCGAGAAGAGTTACTGATGCCGGGATTCATCTTAAACGCACTATTGGGCGCAGTTCTTTCAGGGATGAGCCTGGCTGTCTTTGCCCCATTTGTAACCCTGAGGAAAATCTCCTATATGGGAGAGGCTTTATCCCACATTGCCTTTGCGGGAATAGCTCTGGCGATCATCACCGGAACCAATTTGACTATTGGAGCATTGGTTTTTGTGATTCTGATTTCTCTTGGCATCTCCTGGCTGGCAAGACGATACAAGCTTCAGGAAGCCAATACCATCACGATCTTCCTCTCCCTATCCATGGCCATTGGCATCATCCTGATCTCACTATCCAGGAATTACACCTTCGATCTATCCAGCTATCTGTTTGGCAATGTACTTCTGATCCAGGGACAGGAGAATCTCGTGCTGGGTATCCTGCTCTTGATCAACCTGGCCTTTGTCTCGATCTTCTACAATCGCCTCTATTATCTGTGCTACAATCCTGAGATTGCCCGGGTATTCAGAATCCGCATTGCTCTTGTCGATCGCCTGTTCTACACCCTGCTGGCTGCCAATATCGTCATCAACCTCAAGTCCGCCGGCATTATCCTGGTTACGGCTCAGTTAATTTTACCCGCAGTTATCGCTTTCAATCTGGCCCATCGCCTGGAAAAAGTGATTGTAATCGGCATCCTGGCTGCCATCTTATCTTCACTGATGGGTTTTGCCATGTCCTTTCAATACAACCTGCCCACCGGAGCTACGATCGTGATTTGTCAGGCTCTGCTATATGCCCTTACTCTGCTGTTCAAAAGGAGATCATGATGCTGCATAAGCGCACAGCGATTATCACAGCTTTAATATCCCTGCTTTTCATTAGCCTGATCTGGCAATTTGCCGAAGTGGATTTCACTCTCTTTGCCGAGCGCATGACTGCCAAGCTGACTGGAAGACCCTTCAATCAGGTACAAGTCCTGGATGAAAAAGGCATCCCTGTGCAAATCTATCGCGATGGCATCAAGCAGTACAATCCCCTGTTTATCGCCAAGGAAGCCCAGAGTGAATTTGCCTGGCGCAAGCTGGAAGAACATAACCAGCGCTTTATCTTGCTAACCGATTGGCTTTTGGGCAATCTCGAGGTTACCGATAGCACCACCTACGCTCCTTATACGTTTGATTACCCCAAATACCGCCAAAGTGCACCATGGCATTCAGCCCTTACCCAATCCGTGCTGATGAATGCCCTGGCTCAAAGAGCAGGAGTGGATCGGAATCTTGATACCTACAAACTGGCCTCCAATGCCCTGAGAACTCTTACTCCGGAAGCAGGAGGCCTCAGCTATGTCTTGCCGGATAGCGCCCTATGGTTCATGGAGTATCCAGCTGAAACGCCATTTTATTCGCTTTCCGGGATGATCAGTACCCTGATCGAACTACACAAATATCATGAGCTTACCAGTGACGACCTGGCACTCAGCCTCTTTGACAGGGGTTACAAGGGCTTACTCATGAAGCTGCCGGAATTCGATTATCATGGCTATAGTTTTTACAATCTGAAGGGTGTAAAGGCGGGAAGGGTGTATCACCAACGGCATATCAAACGCCTGGCAATGCTCAATGAGATTCGCCCCAATCCCCTTCTGATGAAATATCACGACCGCTGGCAGACTGCCGATAACAGACCCGTAATCTGGCAGATGATCCTCAATCCGCGCCCCAAACGGATCCTGGGGTTCCTGATTCCCTGGCTGGCGCTTTGGGCTTTTAGCTATTATCTCTTAGCTGTGAAGCATAAAACTGAGCAAAGCGATCCGGAGCATAGCTGAGCTTGGCCTGACGCAGCCCTTCCAACCCAATATCCTGCTCCCGGTTGATCCAGTCAAAGCGCTCGGAAAGATAGCGGGCAGTCTCCCAATTGATGATTTGAGCAGAGCCTTTTTTATCGGGATCGAACTTCTCAAAGTGTACAGTAGCCATATTCGTGGTTTGAGCGCTGAAGATCGAGTAGGCGGCGATCTTGTAATCCAGACAGATGATCAAGCCTTCCACCGGCAGTTCATGCCAATGTGCCAGCGTGTTTTCAATGGCCTTGAGCTCAGTCATCAGATATATTCCTTCTGCACTGCGTTCCTTTCGCCATTTATTGGTAAATTGCAGGAGCACTTCCAGATGTTCGTCTTTGATTTTCAATACTTTATAATGTGGATATGCCCTTACAAATTGTGAGATCAGGTTTTTCTTTTTTGCCAGTTTCTTGCCGCTGAGAGAAACCATCTTCTGCGTCTGATACAGATAATCTGCCCAAGCCCGATCCTCATGAATCTCAAACAGCTCCTGAATCTCAGGATGCTGCTGCAGGTAATCTTCAGGAAACAGGATCATTTCCGCATCAGGATAGTAGCGTTTGAACTCCAGCACCAGTTCCCGTAAATCCCTGGGACTGAAACCCTCGCCCACCGGAAAGAAGATGTATTTATGGCGGGGATTGAAAAACACCAGGCTATCCTTCCAGAGTAGGTACATATTGTTGTAGATCATACCCCACACGATCAGATTGGTGATCGTGTAGTCGCAATTTTCCCGGGGATACCGGTTCAGATAGTCCCTTATCATCAGGGTGTCAGTTATCTCCAGAGGCTTCAGGCCTGGCATTTCTGTAGTCATATCGGAGCCTTATTCAGAGAGTAGGAAGGGAGTATAATGCTGCATCACCTTGAATCCCAAACCCTCATAAAAGCGTTCATAGCCGGGTTCGGAGATCAAGCCGATCCATTGTAGTTGGTTTTGTTTGAGGTTTTCCAGCAGCGTCCGGATAATATGTTTGCCAATGCCCTGGCCGCGATAGCTTTCCAACACAGTCACATCCTGGATATAGGCATCACTTACGCCATCCGAGATTGCCCTGCCCATGCCGATGATCTCATCGCCATATTTGGCGATTACAAAGCAAAAACTATTGGCGATAATGTGTTTTACTGTGCTCAGATATTCAGGATTCTCATCCATTTGCCACCAGCCTGCAGCTCTGTAAAGGTGCAGAATTGCAGCGCAATCAGCCTCTTTGACGATTTGATATGCGATTGTTTCCATTGTTTTCGAACTTCCAAAGTTTAAAATCTCTATAACAAGATAATCGTGATGCAGGTTCCAAGCCAATTCAGTCTCAGATTGGTGCGGGATCATTGGGCCAGAATGAGGCTATTTAAGCAGTAGAGTCCTTATGGTGCTGCGGAATCCGGCGGAGGTGATCCGATACAGGTACATGCCATTACTGAGGGGAGATCCGTGTTCATCACGGCCATCCCAGGAAAGGCTATGAATCCCCGCAGCTTTATAGCCATGAAAGAGGGTTTTCACAAGCTGGCCTTTGAGGTTGTATACCCGAATCTGCAAATCTGCGGCTTCTTTCAATGTAAAATCCAGGTTGGAAGTATGATGGAAGGGATTGGGATAGGCTATAAACCTGGGAGTCATATCCACGGCTGGATCTGAATTTTCCACGCCAGGGATGTACCAAATGCCGAGCTTAGGGGTTTTGCCGGTGAAGCTGGCTGATGCAGGTGGATTGAGCGGATCCAGCGGGGCAGTATTGGATGTGGCCAATCTGCCATTGAAGATACCAGAATTTTGGCAGAGAAATAGTGCTCCGCTCAGATTTTGAGCTGGATTTCCATCCCGCTGCACCATCAGCGCCAGATTCTCTCCCTGATTCAGAGTGAAAGGGGTGTCAAGACTCAGGAGAATCTCATTGGCTCCAGCAGGGAAAGTGATATTACCATCAAAGACCAAACTAAGCTGATCAGCAGGAATCCATCCTTCCATTTGGTCTGCGTGGGAGGTTCCACCCAGATAGATTTTCACTGGGACATCGCTGATAGCCACCCCGGGAAACTGATTGTAAAAGGCCAGATTTGTGATTTGACCGTGGATACCGTTTAGATCCTCAGTAGTGTAGATGCACTCGTAAAGGTTATTGGTCCAGTAAAAGTCCAGCGGTTGATTGGCAGTGATATCGCCCGGGCCGCAAACCTGATTTTGCACATTACCGAGATTCACAGTTAGCAATTGTCCCACTGGAACTTGTCCGCTACCATCCGGTAGGATCAGATAGGCTTGCACCCGGTAGATACCATTCTGCATAGGATGCGTGTAGGTGATCGGTAAGTACAAGCTATTGTCAGGAAGCACAACAATCTGATAGGGTTCGTCGATTGGTTGCCCCATGATCATTTGATCGTTGATACTGAAACAGGTGATGGGCTGAGTTGGCCAGTTCATGATCCAGTTATCTTGAGTAGGATTGGTAATCTTGAGCCTCAGGTTCAGGCCTTGGAGATTTGCAGTATTGACGAGCAGTTCCCAGGACACCAGATCGGGAGAATGGCTGCCAATGTTCAAAGCCAGGGGGGTTCCAACCGGATAACATTCTGGCATAGTGTATAACAGCAGGTAAGCCTGGAAACTGTGTTCACCAGGCTCTACTGTGATAGGCCAGGCTATATCAAAATACGAAAAAGTGCCAAATACATAACCATATGAGTAATAGCCTGGGGTGGCTGACCAATTGGGATACCCGCCATCAACTGCTACGCCCCACCATGGATAATAGTAATAATTGGAGATAGATACGCCAGGTAGGGGTTGCGCTGAAGTGTAAACCTGCAGAGTAAGATACAGGGTATCAGCAGTTTGATAATTGTAATCCAGATAAAAGTAGGTCTGGGCATATCCCGCTGAACAAATCAGTAAGAAAAGGAAGCATAAGGCTATCGCCATACTAATGTTTCTATTCATTTTGTGCTCCTATCGATTTGGAGTTGGTCTTCTACGCTTGCAGGCCAGGACATGATGATCGCCGTGCCTTGGGCTACACTTTGAAGCCTGCCATGCTTGTATCGTAACAATCACTAACCATATTTGTTAGCAATTTTTAAACCATACGTAGAGATATTATTTGCATGTGCTCAGTTAGCACGACAACTTCTGCTTCCCATGCCGGTGAGCCACAAGGTTGAGTTTACCAATCTTGGCGGAAAAGACAGGAGAGGGCTGGAGTGAGGGGCAAAAAAAATGGCATCCCGTAGGGGAATCGAACCCCTGTTGCGTGACTGAGAATCACGAGTCCTAGGCCACTAGACGAACGGGACGCATAAAAAACAAGCGGTGACACCGCTATACATGCTCTAGAAAAAGATGGCGACCCCTAGGGGAATCGAACCCCTCTTGCAAGAATGAAAATCTTGAGTCCTGACCGATAGACGAAGGGGTCGCAAACTTTTGGTGATCCAGGATGGACTCGAACCATCGACTCTCTGCTTAAAAGGCAGATACTCTACCGCTGAGTTACTGGACCTGATATGACTATGTTTTGCCAAAGAATTTGGTGCCGCTTTTCTGTCAAGAAAAAGTAAATCCGGCAAGGCATATCTGCTTGCAGATTATGCTTGATTCACATTACAGTGCTGGCAGGCATTCAGTTCTGACCGCAGCGCTGCCCACAGATATCGCTGGTCTCTGGTTCTTACCAGTTGCCGGGCGATCTGGCGATCGTGCAGTGCCGTGGCCAGGCTTTGCAGGATCTGGATTTGGGCATTGGGAGAAGATTTTGGAGTGATCACCAGTAATATAAGATGTGCTGGCTTCCCGTCCGGGCTATCCCATTCCAGGCCGTGATTGGAGCGAAAGACAAAGAGATAGGATTTATCTATGCCTTCCAGCCTGGCATGAGGAATGGCGATCCCGCCTCCCATGGCAGTGCTCATCTGGTCTTCCCTCAGCTTGATCTCACGATACACAGCTTCTTCTGTATGATTGGTTTGTTCAGCAACTACCTGGCTCATAAAATTCAGCATTTCCTCTTGAGTTTGGGCAGATACATCTATATAGATCTCGGATTCCGTGAAGATAATCTCGAAGATGGCCTTGCGCAATTTGCGTACTGCCTGAGAAAGCCAGGGACCAAAGATGATCGTAGTCAGTATCGCTGATGCGACGATGCTCACAAAGATCTTCTCGCTGATCAATCCGCTGGAATAAGCCAGCATGCCCACCACAATGTGCATCTGCCCTCCCGGGGTATGGCAGATGGCGATAACCACAAGATTACTCTTATCCTGCCGCGACCATTTGCCACCCAGATAGGCTGCTACAAACCTTGCAGCTATTCCGATGAAAGACATCAGAATCACCAGGAACCAGTCGAAATTGGCGATAAAATCCAGATGCAAACCGATGCTGGCAAAGAAAATGGGGACAAAGATCGAGTAAACCAGCCGGTTCATCACAAAACGATCGCGCTCACTTACGTGAGTAGCCTCACCCAGGATGGTTCCAGCAATGAAGAAACCAAAGAGGGAATGGATGCCAATCCTTAAGGTAATGGCGCCAAAAATCGCCCCTACGATCATAATGAAGGTTATCTTCAGGCCTGTACCCTCACCAATGCGTTCGTGAATGAAGGTCATGGCTTTATCCACCAGCCTTCGCAACAGCGTAAGACTGATGGCAGTAAAGGCCAGGGTAGCCAGGATCAGCTTTGTCACAAAGCCCAGTTCAAAAGAACCGTGCGCAAACAAACCCAGGATGATAGTGAAGATTACCCAGCCCACGATATCGTTTATAGTAAGTGCGGAGAGAATCAGGAAACCCATGTCGGTCTTGAGTATGTTCAGATCCCGCATGCCCCGGATTGCCACTGGCAACGCACTGATGGTCATGATCGCAGCAATAAAGAGGGCAAAGAGCACTCTTTGCGAGGGATCGTTCAGATAATGCTCCGGAAGGAAGTAAATAGGCACAAAACAGATCAGAATGGGCAAGATCAAATCCACCGTGGAAAGCTTGACTGCATCACCACGTTGATGCCAGACCCGCGAGAAATTGATCTCCAGCCCGGTTTCCATCAGCAGGAAGAAATTACCAAACCAGGCTATGGTTTCCAGCATCGAGCGCTGAATCGCATCATTGGGAAACAAGTAAGCATGCACACCTGGGGCCAGTTAGCCCAGGATCGCCGGACCCAGCATAATGCCAACCAGGAGCTCTGCCGTGACGCTGGATTGCTTCAGCTTTTCAAAAATATAGCCCACTACCTTGCAAATTCCCAAAAGCAAGGCAAATTGAATCAGAAACAGCATCAGATGGTGTTCGCTGATTGGTCCCATTCATATCTCCTTTGTTGCAATGCCAAGCATAGGCTTACTAATGACAAAATGACACTTTTATCTGGTGTAGTCAAGCATTATTTGAGAGTATCAGTCTTGACTCAATTTTTTCATCCTCTATCACAAGGTTTTTCTCATCTCCACGATGACACTCTTGATGACAACTGCTCATGGTAGAATTCTGAAAACTGCTTATTATTTATGTAGTACTTTTTATGGAGGTTACCATGGAAAAGTCATTTACTGAGTTATTGGATTCTACCCGCCTGGAAGCCACAAGCCAGGAGATAGTTCAGCGCTTTATCCATCATCTGAAGTACACCCGTGGCAAGGACCGCTGGTCTGCCACTCCCATGGATTCCTATCTCAGCTTTGCCGAAACCATCAAAGAATTGATGATGGATCAGTGGCTGATTACCCAGCCCCAGGAATATGCATTGGGCCGTAAACGAGTCTATTACCTTTCTCTGGAGTATTTGATTGGCCGCTCCCTGCACAATGCTATACTCAATCTGGATGTGCAAAACAAGGCTCAGAATGCCCTCACCAAGCTGGGCTTTGATCTCAGTATGCTCTGCGATCTGGAGTGGGATGCGGGATTGGGTAATGGCGGTTTGGGACGCCTGGCTGCATGTTTCCTGGATTCACTCTCAACATTGAAGATACCTGCCTATGGCTATGGCATCCGCTATGAGTATGGCATCTTTTTCCAGCACATCAAGGCTTGCGAGCAACTCGAAACCCCTGATAACTGGCTCCGTTATGGCAGTGTGTGGGAAACGCCCCGTCCGGAACGGCTCTTTCCCGTGCATTTTGGTGGAAGAGTGAGTGAAAGAATCCGGGAAGATGGTAGCAAACAGATGCACTGGATTCCCGCCGAGGACGTAATGGCCATGGCTTATGATTACCTCGTTCCGGGATATAAGAACGGCTATGTAAACACTCTCCGGCTCTGGAGCGCTAAAGCGACCAGGGATTTCAATCTGAGCTATTTCAACGAAGGTGACTATGTGCAATCCGTGGCAGATAAAAACCACTCCGAGATGATCTCCAAGGTGCTATATCCAAACGACAACAAGATGCAGGGTAAAGAACTGCGCCTCAAGCAGGAGTACTTCTTCGTGAGCGCTACGATCAGTGATATCCTGCGGCGCTTCAGCAAGAAGTATGATGACCTGCGCCTGCTGTCTGAAAAAGCCGCCATCCAGCTCAATGACACTCATCCTGCCATTACTGTGGCAGAGCTCATGCGACGCTTTTTAGATGAGAAAAACCTGCCTTGGGATCTCGCCTGGGATATCACTCAAGCCACCTGTGCCTATACAAACCACACCATCCTGCCGGAAGCACTGGAAAAATGGTCTGTCCTGCTGTTTGAGACTGTGCTGCCCAGGCATCTGCAGATCATCTATGAAATCAACCAGAGGTTTCTGGGCTCCTTGCATCTGGATTCAGAGGCGATCCGCAAACTCTCTCTGGTGGAAGAAGAACCGGTCAAGGCTATCCGCATGGCGAATCTGGCGATTGTGGGCTCACACAGCGTCAATGGCGTCTCTGAACTACATACCCAAATTCTCAAGGATAGGGTGTTCAACCACTTTTACCATTTGTTCCCGGAGCGTTTCAACAACAAAACCAACGGCATCACCCCCCGACGCTGGCTGTTTTTGTGCAATCCCCGCCTCACAGAATTGATAAGCAAGGGGATCGGCAAGGCCTGGCAAAAAGACCTGCCCAAGCTGAGCAAACTGCATGAATTGCAACACGACAACGCCTTTTTGGATGATCTGGCGGAAGTAAAACGGCAAAACAAGCTGGATTTCTGCAAGTACTACAAGGATAATCACCATCATGATCTCAATCCGGATAGTATCTTCGACTTTCAAGCCAAGCGCATCCATGAATACAAACGCCAGCTACTCAATGCCTTGCATATCATTCATCTGATCCACGAGATTCGGGATGGCAGGACAATCCACCCCCACACCTTCTTCTTTGCGGGCAAGGCTGCACCGGGATACTTCACTGCCAAGCTCATCATCCGTCTGATCTGCCATATTGGTGAGTATATCCTCAAGGATCCTCTCCTGGCCAAGTATTTGCAGGTAATTTTCCTGCCCAATTACCGGGTTAGCCTCGCGGAAAGGATCATGCCGGCTTCTGAGGTATCGCAACAGATTTCCCTGGCTGGAACCGAAGCCAGCGGAACCGGTAACATGAAATTTGCCCTGAATGGAGCTTTGACAGTTGGCACCCTGGATGGTGCGAATATCGAAATCCGTGATTCAGTGGGTGTAGAGAATTTCTTTCTCTTTGGCATGAAAGCACATGAGGTGCAGCAATTGAAAGAATCAGGGTACCATCCCTACGATCTTCAACATCGGGATCTCCGCATCGCCCGCATCATCGAGTTCATCGATTCCGGAGAACTTAGCCCCCTGAATCCCAGCCTGTTTCAACCTATCGTCCAACTGCTTCTCTTCCAGGGAGATCAGTATTGTCTGCTGGCCGATCTGGCAGATTACATCCGGGTGATGCAAGATGTTGATAGTGCCTATGGAAAGCCCTCGATCTGGAACCAAATGAGTCTCATGAATATTTCCGGCATGGGCAGATTCTCCTCGGATGAGACGATCAAAGCCTATACGCGAGAAATCTGGGGTGTGTGATCGGGATAGGGATTGAGGATTGATAAAGAATAGAACGCAGATGGCGGGATGAGAGGGATGTACAGGATTCCAATCTAACCACAGAGATAGCGCATAACACTGAGTTCAATTGAGAACAAATCCGTCGTTGTTGAAGAAGAAGATTTGATTCAGCGAATTGTCTTAACTTCTGGATTGAGCGAAATGAATGACCCCTCGACCACCAGGCTTTTGGATGTTTCCTACCTTATTCTCCAATAGAGTTTTAGTTCGTGTTCACCTCGAGATCATCTCGAGCACTCGAGGTGATCTCGGGGTGATCCTGCGCGTATCTCAAGTGAAAGTATTGTGAGACAAGCATCTTCAAGACCGGGTGAGATAAACCGAAGGAATGATATAACATAACTGGTTGCTATGTATTAGGATAACCACACACCCCGGCAACCTCCCCCTGTGGGATAGGGGGCTCTAAAACTCCCTCTCCCTTTGCCGGATGGATGCGGGAGAGAGCTTGGTTGAGGGGGAAATTCACAGTTCCCAATCCCTCTTTGTGTTCTCTGCTTTACTCTGTGGTTAGATTGGAATCCTGTTCATCCCTCTCATCCCGTCATCTGCGTTCTATCAAGCGGCAAGATGCCGCATCCACATTAAAACAAAGCCCCGGGAAATCCCGGGGCTTTGCGTTATATTGGGATTATGCTTATTTCATCATAATCATTTTCTTGGTGGAGCTGTACTTGCCGGCATTCATTTTGTAGAAGTAGACACCGCTGGGTACAGGTTTGTTGTTCTCATCAAGACCTTTCCAAACCACGGTGTGTTCACCAGCAGCTTTGGTGTCGTTGACAAGAGTTTTCACGAGCTGACCTCTGACGTTGTAGATCTCGATCATGACTGGAGTGGTATCCTTTACGCTGTAGCGGATGGTAGTTTCAGGATTGAAGGGGTTCGGATAGTTGCCCTTCAATTCATTCATAGCTACAGGAACCACTGGATCTTCATTGGAGGATCCACCCACGGTATGAAGGCTGAATTTGTCTACGTAGAAGACAAAGGCATTATCTGATACACAGCGGATACCGATGAAAACTGTCTGACCATCATAATTTGACAAGTCATAGATATACTCAGTCCAGTTTGTGGGAGCTTCGACGTAGGTACCGCCGGTGATGTATTGGAAGCCCTGAGGAATAGGATTGGCAAGGGTCGAGACACCAACTCTGAATCTTTCCAGGCCGTATTGAGCAGTATGGCTCTTGGCATAGAATCTCAGAGTGCTGCTTGTACCCAGACGCAATCTTGGGGTAATCATCCAGTCATTGTTCACAGCAGAGGTGGAAGCAAAGGCAGCTGCCATTTTGGCTCCGCTGTATGCAGTCAATCCAGTGATTGGAGGAGTAGTAGCGGCTGGATTGAAGATGATGTAGGCCATGGGGCTTTCAGAATTCGGGAAGGTGATGTCCTGAATACCGTAGGTTGCGGACTGATCGACATCGAGCAGGGTCCATGGTGCGAAGGTAAGCGCGAAATCCGGATGGGTTTCGAAATCATCCTGGAAGAGCACCGGAGGAAGCTGGTAGTTCACGGTTACATTCAGGGTGGTAGGTACGGATTCGCCTGCAGAATAAACAGCAGTAACACCATACAGGTAATCACCATTAGGCAGATCCATATCTTGATAGGTGGTTACGGCAGGATCGTTGATGCTGCCAAGCAGGACATTATCACGGTAAACCTTGTAACCCAGAAGGGCACGATTTACCCGGGTGCTCATGTCGGCCTGCTCAAGAGCCAGGACACCAGTGTTGATATGTCTTACAGGGGTTTCTACGATCGCAGCAGGAGGAGTGATCGCCTTGAGGGCAGGACCATCGGCCACAAAGCCCTGAATCAGCCAGTTGTAAGTAAGGGTAGGTGCAAGGGCGGTAAGAGTAGTCCAGGCATTGTTGAAGTACATGGCATTGCCTTTGCCTTCGATCACGGGACCTGAATCGCAACCGGCAGGATAACCACCAGTAGTATTCACGTTGTAACCAATTCTAAGCTCACCAGTGGTGGGAATCGGAATTGGGTTGTCCAGAATCACCAGATTCCAGTCATCTTCGATGAAAGGATTGATAACCTGGGAATAGACCAGAGTACCGGGATCGGTCAGACTGGTTCCACCTGTCCATACTTTGAGAGTGTAAACACAATCGGCAAAGCTTGGAACAAATTTCACCATGGCCAGTTGTCCACCCTGATGAGCGGCAAGATCAGCCTGGGTCCAGCGCTGAGCTACGTCGAAGTTTGCTGCAGCGTTGGTGCCGATGGAATTACCAAGTACATCATTGGACCAGGTAATCCATTCACCCGTAAGCGGGGGAACGGGACTTGTCCAGGTAAGAGATACATCATTAGTCACAACTGTCGCTGCCAGATCCAATGGAGGATCCATCACTTCACCCTGTGAACCAGTACCGGTAAGTGCCACAGTGTAGTTGGCGGGAGTAAGGTTGCTTACCAGGGTAATGGTAGCAGATTGCACACCCGCGGCGGTAGGAGCAAAGCTTGCATTGAAGGTAAAGGTAGCTCCATTGACAAGGGTGGCAGGAAGGGTCGGCAAGCCGGAAAGAGTCATCATCGGGCTGCCGGCGAGAGCGATAGAATTGATGATCAGATTACCATAGCCGGTATTGGTGACCGTAAAGGTCTGGCTGGCGGTCTGGCCAATCACTACGTTACCGAAGTTATGATCAGTAGGAGTAATCGAGAAGGCAGGACCAGCGATAGTGGCGCTAACAGGACCGGCAGGAACGGATTCGCCGGAAGTATAATATGCGCTCACTGTATATGCATAGGTTCCAGGGTTGAGGTTGTTGTCATCATAAGCCAGAGTAGCAGGATTGCTGATCGTATTGATCAGGGTGCCGCCGCGATAGACTTTGTAACCCAGCAGGGAGCGGGTTTCGGTGCTGGTTTCGACGATTTCAACTGGATTCGGAACCACTGTACCGCGTACACCATTGGCTCTTTCTGTAGCTATCACGGCAGGTGTATCCATGCGAACCGGTACTGCACCAACGGCTACATCATCCACGAAGAAGATGAAAGCATCGTCGGACAGGCACTGAATCGCAAATCTGATGCTCTGGCCTACATAGGCAGAGAGATCATAGGTGTATTGGGTCCAGGCTACAGGAGCTTGAACGTAGTTTGCACCACTGATGATAGTGAAGTTTGCGGGAGCAGTTCCACCTGTGGAGATACCCACTTTGAAACGTTCCAGACCATAAGTGGAAACGTAGGAACGAGCCCAGAAGCTGAGGAAATCGCCAGCTTGTGGAGTAATAAGCGGAGAGATCATCCAATCGTTGTTCACTGCAGAAGTAGAAGCGAAACATGCAGCATATTTGGCACCGCTGTGGGCATCAGCTCCGGTTACGGCTGGAGTGGTGGCACTGGGATTGAAGACGATGTAGGACATGGCAGTACCAGAATTCGGGAAGGTGATTCCAGTGAAGCCATAGGTGGTGCTTTGGTCTACATCAACCAGTGTCCAGGGAGCAAAAGTAGTGGCAAAATTGGCATAGCTCTCAAAATCATCGGTGAATTGTGCCGGAGGAGTTCCGGGAGCAAGCCAGGCCAAATGAACATCGTCACCCGTTACGGTAGCGGTGAGGTTCTGGGGCGGATTCAATTCTTCAGTGACATGACCAGTACCAGAGATCTGTACAGTATGGGCTACGCGGGTAAGGTTGTCTGTAATAGTCACTGTGGCTGCATGTTCTCCACCTGCGGTGGGAGTGTAGTTCACACCAAAGGTGATGGGAGTGGTAGTAACTGTGGCAGGCAGAGTAGGAAGGTTTGCCAATGTGAACATGGGGCTGCCTGCGATGGTGATAGATACTATACCAAGATTTCCTCCACCAGTATTGCTGATCGTGAATACCTGGTTTGAAGTAGTATTCACATCCACCTGGCCAAAGTTATGGCTGGCAGGAGTGACGGCAAACACAGGAGGATCAACTGGAGGCAAGCCAATATAAACATTGTCCACCATCAGGTCGTTGTCGCCATTACCTGTTACAGTGGATTCACCGTAGAACGCAAAGTACTTGGTTCCAGTGATTCCAGTAAGAGGAATGATTACGTTTGTACCTGTGTGGGAAATGCTGTTGAATACGTATGGTGAGCCAGTATTGTTCCACTCTCTCAAGATGACCGGGTTGGCCATATTGGGAGTATCACTCATGATCACCATGAATCTGTCATCATCCTGAGTGGTTGTAGGAGCAGTGGTGCCGTTCCAAACCAGCAGGGCAGCATCAAATCTGAGCTGATATTCACCCGCAGGAACAGCGATCGGAGGAGTGACCAGCCAGCCATTCCGAGCCGTGCCATAGATATTGATTTTGGCAGCTTTATTGGGTTCGGTAGTGCTGTTTAACCAATCATCCTGGAACCATTGAGCGGTCGTCCCAGTGGGGGTAGGATAAAGACCATTGAGTTGGGTCCAGTTCAAGACAGGCCAATCGGCGGTTACGGTTCCGAAATTCACGTTCCAGGGGAAAGTGGATATCGTAGGATTGTCCATGGTAGTGAAGCTTCTGACAGCGCTGGCTTCAGCATCTCCAGCGGCATTGCTGGCAACTACTTTCCAGTAGTAAGTAGTAAGATATTGAAGAGCGGTCTGCACTGTGTAATTCAAACCAGGTACAGAAGCAATCATAGTAGTGGGATTGGGATTGGTATCCAGATACACCTTGTAAGATGTTGCAACGCCACCAGTGGTGCCAGCGGTCCAGCTCAAAGCTGGGAAGACGCTCTGGTTGATGGCAGCATCAGCAGGTGCAGCAAGGGTCACCGGACCAGGCATCAAAGGAGTGAGGTTGGGACCAAACACGTGGTCGATGTATGTAGCTGTGGTGCTGGTAACAGAACTGCTGGCAAAAGCCAGATAGTAGTTGTTGCCAGCCAGGGCACCAAGGTCGACCACATAATTGTTCCAGGTAGTAACCGTAGGCAATGCGATGGGATCACCAACATTTGTCCATTCAACGCGGTCTGGAGAGTATTGAATCTGGATACGGCCATTGCCGGTAGTGGCAGTTGTCCGGGCCCAGAAATTCAGAGTGGAGTTGGTCGTGATTGTCACCATCGGAGTGGAAAGCAAGGCCGGGGTTACCGGAGCAAGCTTGTAAGCACCGGCAGCACCATGGAAAGGTAAAGTTGTACTGCGGGTATAAGTCCCGGGATTAGCCCAACCTGGAGGTGGCCAGGTAGTATCGTTGAAGCTTTCAGCCAGTTGCTCAGCTCCAGGAGTAGTAAAACTCCATACCGGGCAATCAGCAGCAGGGCCATTGGAGTTGTAAGGAATTACCTGCCAGTAATAGGTGGTAGCGGGCAGTAGATTGGCAGGTGTGTAGGTTGTGCCAGCCTGACCCTCACTAACCATAGTAGTAGGTGGGTTTGTAGTGCCAAGATAGACATTGTAGCCATTGGGCATACCGCCACCGCTTTGCCAGCTAAGGATGGCATCGGTGAAAGCATAACCATTCATGGTAGGATAGATCGCCACAGCAGGATTGGGAGGAGTGAGCTGTGGAGTGGCAAATTGGATATTGGGCCGATTGTAATACAGAGTACCTGTTGTAGTAGGAAATGCGTCGTCGGCATACTTGTAAACAGCTCTGTATTCAGGAGTTGTTGTGGTATAACGGAAATTTGGGTATCCTGAGGTATAGCTGCCATCCCAGTTTTCCCACAAAATCTCGATATTGCTGGTGCCATCCCAGGCGAAAGGAGCGCTGAACATCACATAGTGCCAGCCTCCACCATTATAAGTATAGTTCCCTTGATACACCTGAGTAAACAGAGTGTTGTCGGGAAGGTTGTTGTCGGCCGTAGCATAGACCGATGCTGTGGTTTGGCGGACATAAACACGCTGGTCTGTCATGGTATAGTTTGCAGGTGTATTACCCACATCATAACCAATACCAACCAGACTTGCCGGGCCAGTGAGACCGGCAGTGTTGATTTCCGTGGCGGTGTAGATGGTCTTGCTCCAGCTATAGTCATACAGACCATAATTGGGAATGTAGTTTTGCGTGGTTGTGCCTGTGCCTATGGTATAGACATCGGCAAAAGCAAAACTTGCGATAGCAATGAGCAAGAACAGCGCTAGAAATTTCTTCATAGCATTCTCCTTATTTTTTGTTAAGATAGCCTTTTGCAATCTTTTAATGAGGGAGACAAGTCGTCTCTCCGGGAATACAATACAATATGGCTTCTGCTTTTCTAAAAAGCAACATGCCTCAATTTCCAAATTTTACACATGATAGAATTGTGTAAAGAAAAAAAATCAGGGTTCATGTCCTGCAAATCGATTTCTACTTTCAAACCAGGTTCAAAAGCAGGCTAAAAACATGGTTTGATCTGCCCATAAAGACTTCTGTATCCTGTATTGATCAGGTTGCTTTTATTTCTTTCCCAGACTGGATATATAGATAACGAATTCACTCTGTCCATCCAGTCCTAAAGCCTCATTCATGGCTTCATCCAGATAAGCGCCAATCATGCATGCACCTCCGCCAATAGCCTCGGCAGCCAGATGCACATTTTGCCCCACATGACCGGCATCGAGATACAAGTACCTGTAACCTCTTTGTCCGTATCTCCAGACCGTACGATATGGCACTGCTGAAAGAATCAGATTTACCGCAGCAGTGTTTACCATTTCCTGGCGGAAACATGCTTCAAAGATGGAATCCTGCATGTGGGGGTCTTCAGACATCAGAATCAGGCAATGTTTAATCGGGTGATAGTAGTACACGCCGGGCTTCAAACCCACTACCCTGCGGGCATCCACGAAGGTTTCCAGAGGATGCCTGGATCCGGCTGAAGGGACGTTGCGCATTGTGATTTCCATGCGGTCATTACTGCGGAAATCCCTGGCCCAGGAACTGCACCACAGAACAAAAGACAGCTCTTCCAGGCTAAAAGGGATGCCACTATACTTCCTGAGGCTGCGGCGTTGTCCGATCGCTTCCTGAAGGCTGAGATCTCCAAAACTAAGCTTACCCACCGCTGGCAAGGGATACATCTCTCCGCTACGGGGAGCAATGGCATCCGGCCTGGTCAACCCACATTCCTGATCACTCTTCTGTTCGTAAATGTAGCGGCTCAGGCGGACAAACTCTGAACCAATGCTTTCAGCCCGGGGTCTTTGGTTTTCGATCTCCTCAAGCATGGGAGCCAAGGCTGATTCCAGCAAGGACAGCTCATCTTCCGCCAGACCTGTTTCTTTGATGATATCTTCCCGGCTGTAACCGCGGGTTTTGTGGTATAGGTAGTTAAAAGTAGTGATGTCCATGCGCTTCGCTCCTTGTTTTGGATTGATTATTGGTTTTTCTTTATAGCTCCAAAAGGACAGCCCTTGAATTTACTGTGCCCATCGATGCAGATGCCGCATTCAACGCACTTCTCAGGATCAATATATGCCTTGCCATTCACCATGCTGATGGCTCCTGTAGGACAAGGTGACAAACACAGGCGGCAAGCCTTGCATTTCTTGGGGTCAACCTTGACTGTAGATTGATCATCATACATGTTTTGACCTTCATCATAACGCAACCAATACAATGTGTCAAAGTCGTTGGCGTAAATCTTTGATACCAGAAACTTATCCCCGTTCAACCATCCCTGCACGTGGATGCTGTCTCCTTCTGCAGGGCTGAAACCAAGGCTGTCCAATGTACTCTTGGGTGCCAACAGCAAGCGATATAGCGAACTATCCGTTTCCAGATACATGTATGTCTGTTTGAAACGTACCGCTCCATTGTAACCCACGATTTCCGTGCTGTCGAGATAATCGTACGCATTAAGAAGGCTGATCATGGATAGCAGTATCGTTATCGTGAGGAGAAATAATCTCATAAGAGTTCATCCTTGTTGTTTTTCTTCAAATCTTCGATTACATATTTTACATCTTCAGACCGGTCTTTGGCTGTGATCAGGATGGCATCGGAAGTTTCGATAACGCAGAGATTATCAATTCCTATAATGGCTGTATATTTACTGGTGCGGACATAATTGCCAGAGGCATCCAGGGTATAATGACCAGATTGGATATAATTTCCATCGTTATCAGTAGCACTGATATCCGCCAGAGCCTTCCAACTGCCCACATCGCTCCAGCCATAATCAACAGGGATTACTCCGCGTCTGTCTGCCTTTTCCATAATGCCAATATCAATCGGTAATCTGGGCATTCTGGCATAATACTCATCGATACTAATGCCGTCCTGCTGAGTATCCCAAACTGCGGAAAAATCAGCCATAAGTTTATACATATCCGGCAAATAAGTGGCAAAAGCACTATCGATAGCTGCCAGACTCCAGCAAAACATCCCACTATTCCAGAAGAATCTCCCGCTGGCTATGAATGCTTCGGCAGTTTCACGGTCTGGCTTTTCTTTGAATCTGGTTACTTCCAAAAGCCCCGGAGCAAGCTCATTACCAGCTTCTATGTATCCATATCCTGTGGCTGGATAGGTGGGCACAATCCCGAAAGTAATCAAGCGTCCCAGCGCTGCTGCCTGTTCAGCATAACTGAGACTGCAAAGAAATGCCTCAGTATCACGTATAACATGATCTGCCGGTAAAACCACCATGCAGGTATCCAGGCTATACAGCCTCCTGAGCCAGGCAACGCTGAGGGCTATGCAAGCTGCTGTATTCATGCCAAATGGTTCTATGATGATGTTTTCCGCGGGTAAATCCGGCAAATGCTGGATCACGAGCCTGGTTTGGCTGGCAGTAGTCACTATGTAAATATCTGAAATTGGCATCATCGGCCGGAGCCGGTCTACCGTGAGTTGCAGCATGGATTTTTCGGTCGAAATGGGAAGAAACTGCTTGGGATAAGCAGCGCGACTCATGGGCCAGAATCTGGTGCCAGAACCCCCTGCCATTATAAGTGCTATCATTGCTCTAATACCTGTGTTCCTTTGGGGTAACTATAGCTCCAGACATCTGCCTTGATGGGCTGATCAAGGCGGATTCCACTGAAAGCGTAAGTTACTTTGTTACTTGCACTATCTTCATAACTCAGGCTGTTTACCAGCCCCGTCTTGATATTCATGACCGCAGTCATGGAACTGATCATCGGGTCTTTATTGGGAATCAATTTGACCGTCGCCAGCCCTTTTTCGGTTTTCAGTACCTGCACTTTGCTTTTGGTCCAGTAATGCCGCAGGATATCCACCGGATTCATTTTGCCGAATTCAGGCAACATGGCAGTTCGAAACAGAGTATTGGAAGCGCGATCATACAATTCCACCTGTGAATTGCCGATCTGTAAGCGCTGAAAAGAGGGTTTGTCAAAACTGATCACCATTCTGCCACCACTGAACCAGATCTTGCCAGTGTAGGTAATGGTTTGCTTGATCTGGGCAAACTGATTGGTCTGTTTTACCTCGGCTTGAAAAGTACTGAGCTTTCCATAAGTACTATCGAGCTTTTTATAGAGTTCATCGCTGCTCTGAGCTTGAATTGGGACTATTTCACACAGTAGCAGCAGGATCAGGCTAATCTTCCACATGCAGCACTCCCAACCGGATCAGATCTTCCCGGGTAGCGATTACATCCCGGGATTTGCTGCCCACATGCGGGCCAATCACACGGGCTCTTTCCAAGAGGTCTATCAACCTGCCAGCCCTGGCATATCCAATCTTAAAATGTCTTTGCAGCATCGATACCGAGGCAGTGTTTGCCTGTACGATCACCTTTGCTGCTTCAGGAAACAGATCATCATCGTAATCAAATATTCCGATGCCATCACTTTCTTCCGGTAGTTGCAGACTGAAATCCTGCTTGGGCTTGGGTTGCATCGCCAGAAAATCATTCACCCGGGCAATCTCATGATCTGAAACATAGGCTCCATGAATGCGCTCCGGCATGGCTTTCCCGGGAGGTAAAAATAGCATATCACCATTGCCCAGGAGGCGTTCTGCACCGATCATATCAAGAATCACGCGGCTATCCACCCGGGAGGAAACCTGGAAGGCGATCCGGGCGGGGAAATTGGCTTTGATAATACCGGTGATCACCTTAATCGAAGGTCTCTGCGTGGCCAGGATCAGGTGAATGCCGACTGCACGAGCCATCTGTGCCAGCCTCGTGATCGGCAGTTCAATATCCTTGCCACTGGTCATGATCAGATCGGCAAATTCATCCACGATTATCACGATGTAGGGCAGATTCTCCATATCCTCATCCCGGACTGAGCGTTCGTTGTAACCCAAGATATCTCTTACCCGGGCTTCCTGCAAGAGTTCATAGCGCCGTTCCATCTCTTTTACCGCCCAATACATGGTTTCCAGAGCTGTATCAGGATCTGTGACTACCTGGCCGATGAGATGAGGTAGTTCGTTGTATCCCGCCAGTTCCACCCGCTTGGGATCGATCAGGATCAATCTGAGATCTTCCGGTGTGGTACGCATGATCAGGCTCATGATAATAGTGTTTATGCACACGCTTTTACCGCTTCCCGTAGCTCCGGCGATCAGCAGGTGGGGCATTTTAGCCAGATCAGTCACGATTGGTTTACCGGAGATATCCTTCCCCAATCCGAAAGCAAGCTTGGATTTATGATAGCGCATATCTTCCGAAAGCAAGAGATCACGGAGATAAATCATATCGCGGGTGAGGTTCGGGATTTCGATGCCGATTAGCCCCCGTCCCGGGATGGGAGCCTGCACCCGGATCGCTTTAGCCTTGATCGCCAGAGCCAGATCGTCGGCCAGAGAGCTAAATTTGCTAACCTTTACACCTTTGGCTGGTTCCAACTCATATTGGGTAATGATGGGGCCTATGTTTACATTGCGAACTTCTGCTTCGATACCAAACTCGGCAAGTTTGTTTTTGAGAATGGAACTGGTCTCCAAAATCTGGGTCTCGATTTCCTTGCGGTCCCGATCCGATAGTTTGACCGGGCTTTCCAGAAAGTCCTCAATAGAGGGCATCAGATATGCCCTGTTTTCATCATCTTCGTCTATTACTACTGGAACAGGTTTGGGCTTTTGCTTTTGTTTTGAGCCCTGCTGCACCGGCTGAGGCTCTGGAACATCCTCCTGATACACATGATCCATGATCAGAGGCTTTGGCTCTACAGGTTTTTCCAGGATCTGGCTATCGTTATTGATCGTTAAAGGTAATTCCTTCCTGGTCTCTCGGGCTTCTTGCTTACGGGTAAAATCCTCAGCCAGGACTTGAAACCAGTGCTTGAGCCGCTGAAATTCGACGATCAGAATCAGGGACAACAACATGCTCCCGATCAGGATGATCCGAGCGCCTGTAGCTTTGAACACTGCTTCCAAAATCCTCCATAGAAACAGAGGCAGAATACTCTGCGAGTAGGTCGTAAGATTTGCTGAGAGCAGTGATTGGAGGAAGAACAAGACAAAGACCAGAAGATACCCCTTTTGCCGGGATGTCTCTGTCTCGGGATCAACAAAATATTGCAAGGATACTCCACCGATGATCAAAAAACCAATCAGGGACAACCAGTATCCAAACACATAGATAAACGCAAAGCCAAACAAAATCCCAAACAGGCCTACAGGATTTGTAGTTTCCACCCGGTTGGCACTGAACCAGGTAAAGATATTGCCCCCATTCCGCAGTGCCTCCATATCGTTTTGAATACTGCTGTAACCCGCGATCAGGGAGAGTATAACCAATAGCGACAGGATGGTAATTCCCCCGCTGATAAGTCGTTTTTGCAGATTCGAGAGCTTTAGCGGTTTTGCAGCAGCTTTGGGTTTGGATTTGGAATGAGCTTTCTTTTTTGGCATGGCAGTATCCTACACATTGAATCTAATATTCAGGATGTCTCCATCTTTGACAGGGTATTCCTTGCCTTCCAGCCGGAAGAGACCTTTTTCCCGCAGATGCTTTTCATTGCCCTGAGCCATCAGGTCTGCATAGGAGAAGCATTCTGCCCGGATAAAACCACGGGCCAGATCACTGTGAATCTTACCTGCGGCATTTACGGCATTGGTTCCCTTCTCAATCGTCCAGGCTCTCACTTCATCTTCACCCACTGTAAAGAAGCTGATGTATCCCAGCAGTTCATAACACAATCTGGTCAGCCTGTCCCGAATGGATTCTCCGATCCCGGCATCATCCATGAACATCGCAGCCTCTTCTTCGGAGAGAGTACTTAGTTCTTGTTCGAATTTCCCTGCGATTACCTCAGTCATAAAACCTTCCTGGCGAATAGAGGACAGCACTTCCTGCTGATGCAGATAATCCGTTTCCGTGGTATTCAGAAGCACCAGTAGGGGTTTCGCACTGAAGAATTGGAAGCCCTTGATAGCTTTTTCCTCGTCTTTGGAGATCTCCATCTGGCGAATACTGGTGTTGTTTTGCAGAGCTTCAACGATGCTTCTCAGCGCCTTTTCTTCGATCTGAATAGCAGGTGTCTTTACCCCACGCTTGTAACCCAGCTCAATCTTCTCCAGCCGCTTTTCAGCTACGATCAGATCAGCCAGAATCATCTCATCATTGATATGCGCCAATTGTCTCAAAACATCAGGAGCCCCGTACAATTCATCGAGTTCATTGTCTATAAAGGCGCGCATTACTATCGCAAAGGCATCACAGGTCTTGAGCTCGGCATACATGGAATTCTCGGGATTCTCCCCTGATTTGGCAAACATGCCGGGGAAATCGTGAAATTCGATGGTGGGATAGATCGTTTTCTTAGGTTTGTACATCTCTGAAAGCCTGGTTATCCGCTCATCTTTCACAGTTACGATCCCCATGTTTGCTTCGTCAGCAGGTGGAGAATATTTATCCGTGGCAATATCAAGCCCAGTAAGGGCGTTGAACACTGTTGTTTTACCGCTTTTGGGCAGTCCTGTCAGAGCTATTTTCATTGCTTTCCCCGGTTTTGATTATCGGTAGCTCTACGCAGAGCAAAGATTTCGGCAGGCGTCAGTTCCCGCCAGCGTCCCACCGGCAAATCCTTCAGAACCAGGGGGCCAAATTGCAGCCGGCGTAAAGCCACAACTTTCGCTCCCAGAGCCTGAATCATTTGCCTGATCTGTCGTTTTCTACCTTCATGAATTTCTATTTTTAGCGTCATCCCGCTTTCATCATGTTTTTTTACGAATACTCCTGCTTTCTGCGTGATCCCACCCTCAATTTCCACTCCATTGCGCAAGCGGATCAGATCATTATGGGATAGCTTCTTATCGATATCTACCCGGTAAGATTTCACGACCTTGTGACTGGGGTGAGTAAGCTGCTTGATCAACTCCCCATCATTGGTAAAGAGTAACAAGCCTTCACTGCCCTTATCCAGCCTTCCGGCATAGGGAAGATTTGCATATTTTTCCGGCAGTAAATCATATACTGTCTTACGGGAATACTCGTCCTGAGCAGACACCACAAAGCCAGCAGGTTTATTCAGAATTATGTAGATCTTATCTTGTTTACGCTTGAGTTCTTTACCGGAATATTGAACAATGTCCTGATCCTCAGTAATCTGCATGGACAGATCAGTGCATACCTTGCCATTGACAACAATCTTACCATCGGTAACCAGGCTTTCCACCTTACGCCGGCTACCCAAGCCACAATCGGCCAGATAGCGGTTCAGACGGTAGGTTTTACCAGGCTTCGAGACTGGTCTGGACGACTGTTTTGAAGATTTTATTGAAGAGCTCATTCAGGGCTTCCTCTTTACTTTTAATGCTGGCTGTACTGGATGTGGAGACCGCATAGATCTCGCTGATCCTCAAGGTTTTATTCTCATAGATCACTTCGTTTGAGATCAAATCGGTGAAGCTGATATCCAGTACCATGCTGAGCTGGTAATCCTGCACTTGGTTGGCTGAATCAAAGCTATAGATTTTATCATCAAAACTTAGTATGCTTCCGCTTAGCGAACAATCCGGGTTTTGGGTCACCAGCTTCAATCTGCCATCGTTTCTAATCTCCAAAGAGAGCTGATTCAAGGCTTTTTCAGCCAGGCCGAACTCGGTGGTCTGGTTTTCAAAAGGCAGTACCTGCACCTTCTTCAAATGCGGATAAGCGTTTGAATACACAGAATAGTGGCAGCTGCTGAGCAGCAGCAAAACCAGGAGGGGGAAAATAAATCTCTTGACCATATTGCCATACCCAAAAAAGTCTCGTATACTTGTCAAGTTAAACCTTAGAAGCCTGACCAAGCTTAATAATCTATTTACCTAAATGGGAGGATTTATAATGGCTAAGAAATTCATTTCCAAAGCCGAAGCAGCAAAGAAATTGAAGGTCTCCGAACGAGTGATTCAGGAGATGATCAATACGAAAGTGTTTGAAACCAAGCTCGTAGGAAAAAACGAGAAAATCGATGAAGATTCACTGAATGAATGGCTGGAAAACCTCAATGAAGTGGATGAAAAGATGCTAGCCCTGAAGCGCGTCATCTGCCACTTTGAAGAATACATGCGGGTGGACAATATCTTCCTCGATTTTCATGCCGAAAACAAATACGATGCGATAAGGATCCTCAGCGAAAACGCCAAAGACCTGAAGCTGGTAAGAGATGCCAGATGGCTGTATGAAGTAGTGGTGGCTCGCGAAGAGTTAATTTCCACTGCCATTGGCAATGGCGTTGCCCTGCTCCACCCCCGGCACTTGCATCCATCCAAGATCAAATCACCTTCCATCCTGTTTGGTCGCTCCGATGAAGGCGTGGACTTTGATGCACCCGACAACAAACCCGTGAACATATTCTTTATGTTGCTGTTACACAATGACAAACAGCATCTTTTTTCACTCTCTTACATTTCCAAACTAATCATGAACCCAGAGATTCTGAGCAGCTTCAGTTCTGCGGTAACTCCTGCAGAAATTCACAAAGCTCTTACTGTGATTCCTGAGGAACAGAATAAATGAGTTTAGTCAGAATCATTCTCGGTAGCAAAAGCGATCTTGACATCTGTCAGGGAATCAAAACCGTACTGGAGCAGTTTGGCGTCGAATACGATTTCCACATCTCCAGTGCGCACAGAAATCCCGAAGCTACTGCTGAACTCGCAAAAAAGGCCGAGACCGACGGAGTGAGAGTGATCATTGCCTGTGCCGGAATGGCTGCTCACTTACCTGGAGTTATTTCCTCACATACGATTCTGCCCGTGATAGGTGTCCCAATTCAATCAGGAGCTCTGGGTGGACTTGATGCACTATATTCCATTGTGCAAATGCCCCCAGGAGTTCCAGTGGCCTCAATGGCAATCAATGGCGTCAAGAATGCCGCACTGTTTGCCATTCAGATATTGGCTACGAACGACATGCGCTTGAGAAAGCTATTGCATGAATACAAAGAGGGAATGAAAGGCTAATTATTCAGAGGGCAACGAGGAGACGAAGCACGGCAGATCTTTGACTGTCATGCGATACACTGCCTCAGCCCCAAGATTTCCCCACAGAAATGTTTCACATGAAACAATGCAGCGAGCCAGAGCCGCTGAAACACCTCCAGGACAGGTGAGGTATATCGCTCCATGCTGTTTTAATGCCCTTGACACATCATCGCCTATCTCCCCTTTACCAATGATGATCTTCAATCCTGCTTCCAGTAATATTGGAGTATAAGAATCCATGCGCGTGCTGGTGGTAGGACCTATAGCCCCACATATCTTTCCTGGTCGGACAGGACTTGGTCCACAATAGAAGATAGCAGTATCTTTCCAGGGAATACCCAGCTCTAATCCCCTGTTCAGTGATTCCACAATCCGCTTATGAGCCTTGTCCCGGGCTGTGTAGATTACGCCCGAAAGCAGAATCTTGTCTCCATGTTTCAGCTCTTCAAGTTTACTACTGGTAATGGGAAGTTCTATAATATGGGTATTCATAATCACAGTTCGATGGTCTTATGACGGTGCACATGGCATTGGAGGTTAACCGCAACCGGCAGGGAGGCGATATGGCAGGGGGCGTGTTTCACGTGCACTGCTACTGCCGTGAGATTGCCACCCATCCCTTGAACTCCGCAACCCATTTGATTAATCTGTTCCAAAATGCTATGCTCCAGACTGGCATATTCAGGATCAGGATTCTTTCTGCCCGTGGGCTCAAATAGCGCAGATTTAGCTAGCAGCGCACAGGTTTCGAAATTGCCACCTATCCCAATACCAACGATCAAGGGAGGGCAAGCCTTTGCACCCGCCTTGAGTACTCCCTGAACTACATATTCAATGATTTCTGATGCGCTGGCGGAAGGATACATCATGCTCAGGAAGCTCATGTTTTCTGCTCCTCCCCCTTTCTGTGCTACTGTAAGCCTTAGTGCATCATCATCGGTTTGGCTGAGATGCAGGATTGCCGGAGTATTGTCCTTTGTATTCTTTCTCTGGTAAAGCGGATCACTTAACATAGATGCTCTCAAACCGTACTTCTGATAAGCCTCTCTAACGGCAGCATCGATTATTTCTTTTAGAGTAGCACCCTGAATCATCACGTCTTTGCCAAGCTCAGCAAATACTACTGTAGTACCTGTATCCTGGCAGATTGGAATCTGATCCATGGGGGCAATCTCATTGTTGGCAAGGATCATCCCCAGGATCTCATTTCCGGCTGTATCCTGATCCAGACTATAGTTCTCACGAAGTACATCCAGGAGCTTTTCATCTGCCCGATATGTGATCTCTCCGATTGCTTTGACAATTTCTTTTTGGATCAGATCAGCCGGGATGATCCTCATTAGATGCCCTTCTGTCTTTTGATCAGATATTTGAGTAGCAAGTTCTGAATCGGCTCGGCGGTACTCACAGGATTGTATTCGATATTGTATTGCATACATGCTTCTTTGAGTTCCTGGTAAAAGCCTTGATAGTTCTTCTGATATTCACTGCGTATTTGCCAGGGATTTACGGTAACCCGCTCCCCTGTCTCACTATCAATAAATTCCGTTTCTCTTTTATATTCAAAGAGTTGCTCCTGGGGGTCACTGATGTGGAAAACCAGTACCTCATGCCGGTGATTTCGGAAGTGTTTCAGGGCCGAAATGATCTTGTCGGGCTCTTCCATCAGGTCTGAGATCAGGATAATCAAGCTCCGTTTTTTAATGATTTCTGCGATCTGATGCAGCGGAGCGAGAATGTCTGTGCGCTCTTCCGGTTGCAGACTGATCAGCCGTTCGAAGATCGTGGCAGTATAGGAGCGATAGGCCTTGGGAAGCAGTGAATTGGTGATTTTGTCATTGAAAGTAATTAGTCCTGCTGCATCTTTTTGGGCGATCATCATCCACGCCAGAGCCGCAGCCAGAGACTTTGCATATTCCATCTTGCTCGTATCTCCTGACGTGTAGAACATGGATTTACTGTGATCCAGGAGCAGATAGCAGCGGAGATTGGTCTCCTCTTCAAAACGTTTCACATAATAGCGATCCGTCTTGGCGACGATTTTCCAATCCACATTTCTCAAAGATTCCCCGGGATTGTACTGACGATGATCTGAAAACTCCACACTGAAGCCATGATAAGGGGATTTATGCAGACCGATCAGAAAGCCCTCAACGATCTGCCTGGCTGTCATTTGCAGCTTGTTAAGCTGGGCCAGGGTTTCATCGGATAATAGCGGCATTTACTTGTTCTTGGGCTTTCCCAGAAAGGCCAGCGGAATGATAATCACATAAGCAATGGCCAGAATGATCGGCGAAATCGTGATTTCGTTGAATGACATGATCAGGTATCCGGCAATTAGCAGCACGGCTGCAACGAACAGAAGCAGATAATTGAATTTTCCGAGGTTCAATCTTTCCTTTTCTTTTTTGGGCATGTTCTCCTCCCTGAAGATTTTGGTCTCCAGCCGCTCAAGATTCGGAAGCTGATTTCAAACTCCGGATTTATGGTAGCTGGAGTGGATTTGTCCGTAAACCGCCTCAGAAAGCTCTGCGCGAGTTTTCTGCATCGGCACGGGTATTGGGTCTAAAATTTCTATTTGAGCTCTGATTTTGCGTCCCAGGAGCTTCATGAAATGCGGCACAAAAGTCATATCGCCATACCAGCAGATGTAATCCCGGGTGGCATCTGTAATTTCCTGACCATCCAGATGAGTGTAGCGGATGCAGACTGGCAGGATTGGACATTGGGCTTTGACCGGAACTTCAAACAGCGATTTGCGAAAATCCTTCACGGTCCTGCCATTGGTACTGGTTCCTTCGGGAAATAGCACTACCTTGAATCCATCTTTGATGGTTTGAGAAAACTTCTTGATCTCACCAGGCAAGCTCACAGGTTTCTTCCGATCCGTATAGAGGCATCCTCCATAACGGGTGACGGCACCGAGGAAGGGATTTGCTCCCATTTCCACGGAAGTGATGAAGACCATATTTTCCAAACAGGCCAACACGATGATATCGGTATAGGACACGTGATTGGAAACCAGCAGATAGGCTTGATCGTGCAGATTAGTCATTCGCTGTTTGTTTTCGATGCTTAGTTCGATCTGAAAAGCCTTGAGAAATTTATGTGCAATGCGGTTGGTATTGTGCACAAGTTTGTGCCTGCGGGTGATGGGATCAGGATTCAGAATCTTGAGTAAGAAGGCAACTACAAAGAAATCTACCACCAGATACAGGTGCTGGAGCAAATACCAAAACCTGACCAGTTGGCTAACTTTTCCTAGTTTTTCTGAAGCTCTCATTCTGGAGGTCCTTCACATCCACAATGGTCATGAAATCTATGCATTTGAAGCTACGGTCCAGTGCGGGAGTCCCACACACCTTGGCTCCTACCTTCAAATATGAATTTAGTAGAGAGGGGATTTTGTCCCGGATCACCTTGTGGGTGGTTTCATCATGCTGCATGGGGTGTTTGTGCAGATGCCTCTTCATGCCGGGAACTTTGAACCGGCCGCGGGGCTTCACCTTGTGTTCATGGCTCAGGTGTCCCTGATGCAGTAAATACTGGTAGATCTGGCTGATCTCTTCCTGATTTGTAGTCTTGATGCTGGAACAGCCAAAGAGATAGCTGGTTCCGCTGGCTTCCATATAAGCCCGGATTCCTTCCCAGAGCAGGGATATCGTGATCCCATTCCGGTAATCAGGATGCACACAGGCACGTCCCAGTTCCAGCTTGATGCCGGGAAGTTTCTTGATCTGCCGGATGTGAAATTCTGTGGCTGTGTACCATTTTCGTGTATGCAGTGAGGATTGCAGGCGATAGGTGCCGATCAAGGCTCCCGTGCGTTTATCGATTATAATAAGATGATCACAGAACTTATCGAAGCGATCGATATCCATTCCCGAACGCTTCTTTTTTTGGAGAAGCTCAGTAAGAAAAACGTCATGCCTCAGGCGCAAAGCAGCTCTGATCTCTTCCTTGGAATCTGCCGTTTTGACGATAAAATTCTTTTTATCGATAAAAATCGGGATGTGAGCCCGGAAGTTTTTCATCCTGCTTCTAAAGGTCAGCACTGGCTTTATCTTCAGCTCTAAGGCTTTGTTTTGCTTAATCTTCAAGCTACTCTCTCTCTTTTTCTTTACTAAATTTTATGTACTCCCAAGAAGCCTTATTCTGTCAAGCAGGAATTGGAGGTGGAGGTGGAGGTGAACGGTGAACGGTGAACACCCACCCGCCGTCTTTCCAGAAGGTCAGATGATTCGAAGAATTATCTGGACTGTCTGGAATCTCCTGGATACGAGATAATCTATAACCTGTTAATAATTGAAGCTACACTCCAGCCGTCTTTCCAGAAGGTCAGATGATTCGTAGAATTATCTGGACTGTCTGGAATCTCCTTAGGTTGTAGATGCAATAATCACTATTTAGATCAGTACTCATTATGCATTACTCGACACCCAACTTACTAAGTTACTCTTTCCGGATATCCTTTGATAGCGGAATAATCACCCCAAACACGGACAATTTCTGCTGATTTACTACTGATTTCAAAGACAGAGTTTTACCTTGTCTTCCTCTCGAGATCACCTCGAGTACTCGAGTTGATCTCGAGGTGATCATGAAGTAAACACCAGTTAAACAATCATGTATAGACATAGTAGAATCGTAGGGCTGGTTATGCTCATGGAGATTGAGGATGAAGAGATAGGAGTAGGATTAAAAGCCCTTTAAGATTACTGACGCATGCAGTTAATTTCCTGATTCACTCAAGGTCATCCCCTGCGTGGCGTGGGTTGTGCTGGAGTGGTTCAGGAGATATTAGTCTGATGTTAGCATGATAGATTACTTAGAATCCCTTGTTTTGGAATGACGCCAGGTGAGGTTGAATGGGGTTGGATATCCTGATCGCTGAGCTAAAGCCCAACGCTACTAAGCTCTTCCACTGTTGAGTTATGATCCAGTAAATCATTTCTATCCCGTCATCTGCGTTCCATTAATGCAATACTCCACTGTGCTCCCTGCTTTGCTCTGTGGTAGAAATCCTCTCGACCCCTCGACTTCTCGACCTCAAATCAGTTTTAGATTGACAAAAATGGCTCCATTGAAGTGTTTGTACTAAATACGAAAATTATAGCATATATGGCAGTTCATGTTCTGGAATCTAATCAGTTAAAGATCGAGCCTGAATTCTGTTCACTGCCTGATTGTTAGCCCCTAAGGAGAATACAATGGCCGTCCCAAAAAGAAAAACTTCAAAGACCAGAAGAGATAAGCGTAGAACTCACGATGCCCTTACTGCACCGCAAACCACCGTTTGCTCAAAGTGTGGAGAAGTGAAGCGTCCGCATCACATCTGCGCAAAATGTGGCACTTACGACGGTAAGCAGATCATCGATATCAAGGATTGAGCTTGCGCGTAGCGCTGGACGCCTTTGGCAGCGATTTAGCTCCGCACCCTGAGATTGAGGGTGCGGTTCTCGCTATCAAAGAGGATTATTGCGACGAAGTAATCCTGGTGGGTGATGAGGAAATCATCGCCAAAGAGCTGGGCAAGTATTTCTACAATAAATCCCGGATCAGGATCGAACACGCTCCCGAACGCATCGGAATGGGTGATACTGCTGCCGCATCGGTGCGCAGCAAGCCAAATTCTTCCATGGTCAGGACTATTGCCCTGCAAAAGGAAGGCAAGGCTGATGTAGCCGTCTCGGCTGGCAATACCGGCGCCATGATGAGCGCTTCCCTGCTCACTTTGGGCAGGATGAAAAACGTCATCCGTCCCGCCATTGCCATGGTCTTCCCCACCCAACGCGGGCATGAGATTATCCTGGATATCGGTGCTAATGTGGATTGCGATGCCGAACATCTGATGCAATTTGCCGTATTGGGCTCGAAGTACTTTGAGTACTTTTTCAAGGAATCACGTCCCCGCGTCAGCCTGCTCAATATCGGTGAAGAAAGCGCCAAGGGCAATCAGATGTCCAAAGAGGCTCACCAACTGATGGCAGCGAGCCAGGATATCAATTTCATCGGCAATATCGAAGGCAAAGACGTCCTCCGAGGCGTCACGGATGTGATTGTCTGTGATGGTTTTGTGGGCAATGTGATGCTCAAGACGGTAGAGGGTGTGGGCTTTTCGATCTTCGAAATCCTCAAAGAGCAAATCAATAAAGATTGGATAGCCAAGCTGGGTGCGATGCTATCCTATCCCGTGTATAGCTATGTTAAGAAAAAACTCGATCACACCGAATATGGCGGAGCACTCCTGGTGGGGCTGAATGGCTACTCCGTGGTTTGCCATGGTCGCAGCAATACCAAGGCCATGAAAAACGCCGTACGGTTTGGCGCCCGCATCGCCTCTTCAGGCTTTGTGGAGCACGCCAGAGACTTTTTTGAGAGGTTGTAATGGGAAATTACCACGCAAAGTTTTCTTCATTCGGGAGCTTTGCTCCCAAGAAGATTCTCACCAATCAGGACCTGGAGAAAATCGTTGATACCTCGGATGAATGGATCCGCAGCCGCACTGGCATGGTGGAACGCCATATCTGTTCTGAAAATGAAGCTGCCAGCGACCTTGCTCATCAAGCGGCAATTGCAGCGATTGAATCTTCAGACGTCAAATACCGTGATATCGATCTGATCGTCACGGCTACTATTTCCGGAGACCACCCCTTCCCCTCCACGGCTTGTATCGTGCAGAAGAAGCTGGGGCTCAAGAATATCCCCGCGTTTGACGTATCGGCTGGTTGCACAGGCTTTGTCTATGCCTGTGATGTGGCCCGCCAGTATGTGGAAAACGGGTTGTATTCAAACGTTCTGGTGATCGGGGTGGACATCCTTACCAAGATCACAAACTGGACGGATCGCAATACCTGCGTGCTCTTTGGTGATGCCTCAGGGGCTACGATTGTTTCCCGCAGCAAACCCACCGATATCTCCCGCATCATCGATACCAAGATCGATGCCGATGGCAGCATGGGTGAATATCTGGTTCAGGCTGCCGGAGGATCACGTCTGCCCGCCAGCCATGAAACCGTGGATGCCCACCAGCATACGGTTTATATGGAAGGCAACCGCATCTACAAGAATGCCATCAAGTGCATGTATGCCTCTTCGGAAGAGCTACTACGCAGAAACAACCTTACTCCGGCTGATGTGGATTGGGTAATCCCCCATCAGGCCAATCTGCGCATCATCGAAGCCCTGGCGGAAAAGATGAAGGTGCCTATGAGCAAGGTGATAGTAAATATTGAAAAATATGGAAATACATCATCCGCAACGATTCCTGTAGCCACGGATGAAGCCATTAGAAGCAAGAAAATCCGCCGGGGAGATATCATCCTGCTTACCTCATTTGGAGCAGGACTCACCTGGGGTAGCATCCTGGCCAGATACTAGGAGGATTACATGAAGACAGCTTTTGTATTTCCCGGACAGGGAGCTCAATATATCGGCATGGCCAAAGACTATCTCGCTGCTGACGAGGTTTTGGCCAAAACCCTGCAGGATTTTGACCTGAAGCACAATACCAATCTGGCTCAAGCCATGGCTGAAGGCCCTGAAGACCTGCTGAAACAAACCCACCTTACCCAGCCTGCCATTCTCTTGCACAGCATCTGCGCCCTCACCTATTTCCAGAACCGCTATAGTCTTGTACCAGACTTTGTGGCCGGTCACTCCCTGGGAGAATTTTCCGCCCTGGTGGCCAGTGGCATCCTCAGCCTGGAAGATGCCATGCATCTGGTGCATAAACGTGGTGAATTCATGATCCGCGCCAATGAAGGCACCCCCTTTGCCATGGCTGCCGTGATCGGGCTTGAAGCAGATCAGATTGTGGAGATTTGCCAGGCTGCCAGTGCAACCGCTCTGGTGCAGGCAGTGAACTTCAATACCCCCATCCAGACTGTGATTTCCGGCACTGCCCAAGGCGTGGAAGTAGCTTCCGAACTCGCCAAAGCCAAAGGTGCAAAAAGGGTTTTACCCCTGGTGGTGGGTGGCCCCTTCCATACTCCGCTGATCGCCAAAGCCAGCACCTGGCTGGCTGAAGAAATGGCAGGGATTGATTTTGCCGATGGTAGGGTTCCAGTGGTATCAAATCTCGATGCCCTGCCTTCAATAAGTGGCTCTGAAGCCCGGCAAAAGCTGGAACGCCAGATCATCTCTCCGGTGCGTTGGGTACAGTGTGTACGCCACATGATCGATGCCGGAGTCAGCAGGTTTGTGGAATTTGGTCCCCAGAAAGTTCTGGCCGGCATGATAAAGAACATTGACAAAGAAGTGAATGTGTATTCAATTGATTTGATTTCGGATCTTGATGCCCTGCAAGAAGTTCTGGGCCAGGACAGGTCTTGAATCAGACTCAGGAGAATCTTCCCAATACATTACAAGGAAACACATAATGCATAATTTTGAACAAGCCGTGGTCGTGATCACTGGCGCAGCCCGGGGAATTGGCTTTGCCATTGCCGAAGCCTTTGCCATTGCAAACGCTACCGTGGTCATCATCGACCTCGCAGAAGAAGCAGTGAACACCGCTGTCGCGACCCTTACCAATCAGGGTGCCAAAGCCTACGGATATGTAGGCAACGTAACCGATGGGGCTGGGATCGAAGCCCTCTTCGCCCAGATCGTGCAGAATCATGGCAATATCGAATGCCTGATCAATAATGCCGGCATAACCAGGGACAACCTGATGTTGCGCATGAAAGAAGAAGAATGGGATCTGGTACTGAACATCAACCTCAAAGGCACCTATATTTGTACTCAGAAAGTCTTTAAGCACATGATGAAAGCCCGCAAGGGCAGTATCGTCAATATTGCCAGCGTGATCGGACTCATGGGCAATGCCGGTCAGGCCAATTACGCAGCCAGCAAGGGCGGCATGATCGCCTTTACCAAAAGCTGTGCCAAGGAATTTGCCAGCCGCAATATCCGGGTGAATGCCATTGCTCCGGGATTTATCGAAACCGAGATGACAGCCACCCTGAGCCCGGAGATCCGGGAAAGCTATGCCAAGGTAATCCCTCTCGGCAAGATGGGCAGCCCCCTTGATGTGGCAAAGCTCTGCCTGTTTCTGGCCTCTGCCGAAAGTGAATATATCACAGGCCAAACCATCGCCGTGGACGGCGGTTTAACCATGCATTGATAGTGGCAAAGCCATTAGAGATACAACCGTACTCTTCAATAACATAGGAGGAACAATGGATATTGAAGCCAAAGTAAAAGAGATAGTTAAGGACAAGCTGGGTGTTGAAGAGTCCCAGATCGTACCTGAAGCTAATTTCATCGAAGACCTGCGTGCCGATTCACTGGATACAGTGGAATTGGTCATGGCGTTTGAAGATGAATTTGGTCTCACCATTCCGGATGAAGATCAGGAAAGACTTCGTACCGTTGGCCAAGCAATTGAATATCTGAAGGAAAAACTCGGATAATCAAGCCTAAACCAGGGAATCAATCCTGATAGCTTATGACATCAGGATTGATTCCACTTTTTCCAGGAAATGCGCTGTCCGAAGCTGGCAAGACCTTGCCTTGGATATGCGTAAGATCAATAAACAGATGAGGTTAATATGACAAAAAGAAGAGTTGTGATTACCGGAATGGGAGCTATTACACCGGTTGGCCACAATGTTGCCCAGACCTGGCAAAGCCTGATCAATGGAGTATCCGGCGTTGGTATGATCACTAGATTTGATGCTTCCACTCTCCCCACCCAGATTGCCGCAGAAGTAAAAAACTACAATCCCGATGAACACTTTGACCATAAAGAAGTAAAGAAACTGGATCTCTACACCCAGTTTGCCATGATCGCTGCCCGTGAAGCTGTCAGCGATGCTGGCATCACACCTGGCAGTTTTGATCCTGATCGCGTCGGTGTGATCACAGGAGCCGGAATTGGCGGTATCCTCACTTTTGAGGAAGAATGCATAAAATGCATCAATCATGGCCCCCGCCGGATCAGTCCCTTTTTCATTCCCAAAATGATCGGCAATATCGCTGCTGCCCATATCAGCATCGAGCACAATTTCAAAGGCATCAATTTCAACGTGATGAGTGCCTGCGCTTCGGCAAATCATGCCCTCGGCACCGCCATGCGTGCCATTCAGTATGGAGATGCCGATATCGTGATCTCAGGTGGCACAGAAGCTGCCGTTACTCCCCTGGCCGTAGGAGGCTTTTCTTCGATGCGGGCGCTTTCTACTCGCAACGACGATCCTCAGACTGCTTCCCGTCCCTTCGATGCCCAGCGGGATGGCTTTGTAATGAGCGAAGGCGCAGCCATAATCGTGCTGGAAGAGCTGGAACATGCCAAAGCCCGCGGAGCCAAAATCATTGCCGAACTGGCAGGTTATGGCGCTACAGGCGATGCTTTCCACATCACTGCCCCTACCGAAGATGGCGAAGGCAGCACCAGAGCAATCCTGATGGCTATCAAGGATGCCGGACTCACACCCAATGACATCGATTATATCAATGCCCACGGCACCTCCACCCCACTCAATGACAAGGGTGAAACCCAAGCTATCAAGACCGCCTTTGGTGAAAGAGCCTACCAGATCAAGATTAATTCTACCAAATCCATGGTGGGCCACATGTTGGGAGCTGCTGCCGGGATAGAAGCCATTGCCTGCATCAAGACCATTGAAACCGGCATTATCCACCCCACCATGAACCTGATCAATCCTGATCCGGAATGCGATCTGGACTATGTGCCAAACTGCTCTCAGAAGCTGGAAGTAAATTCTGCCGTGTCCAATTCCCTGGGCTTTGGTGGGCACAACAGTTCCATCGTTATCAAGCGTTATCAACCCTGAACCCTGTCAGGCCGATAACTGAAGTTTATTCTTGAGGGCAGTACAGATAATGTCCTGCCCTTCAAGAAACCATCAACAATGCCCACTGATCGGCCCCAATAGAGAGATAAGACACATTGAAACAGATCATTAGCCATATCCTGGAATACTTTCAGGGCAAACGCATGCCCGAGACTTATCCCAAATGGGAGAAAAGCCTGCAAAACCTGCAGAAGCGCATTGAATACACCTTTCATGACAGTACCCTGTTGAAGGCTGCACTAACGCACAAATCCTATCTAAGACGCCATTTTGACGATCATAAGATGCCTTCCCCTTTTGAACGTATGGAGTTTCTGGGCGATAGCATTCTGGGCTTTGTAGTCTCCAAAGAGCTCTTTGCCCACCATCCCAACGAGCAGGAAGGCAAGCTCTCCAAGCTGAAATCCAAGATCGTTTCCGAGACTTACCTGACCCTCAAGGCCAATAGCCTGGAATTGGGTAAATATCTGCTACTCAGCCATGAAGAAGCCGCCAGTGGCGGTGCTTCCAAGGCCTCAATCCTCTCGGATAGTGTGGAAGCCATCATCTGTGCCATCTATCTGGATAGCGGCATTGCAGCAGCCACCAGATTCATCAAAAACTTCATTCTGGTGGATTACGAAGCCACCGTGAACCGGGATGAACTGGTGAACTACAAATCTCTCTTGCAGGAATATCTCCAGGGGCGTAACAAAGAAACTCCCAAATATATCACTATCGCCGAAGAAGGCCCCGAACACAGTAAAATCTTCGTGGTGGAAGTCCAGTTTGGAGAAAACCAAAGCTGCATCGGCAAAGGCAGCACCAAAAAAGCCGCCCATCAGGAAGCGGCTCGTTTGGCTTGTCAAAAGCTGGGAGTGTAAGAGCTTAGACTTCCCCTACCACGATATAGAACTCCTGCGGATTCAGGGCTGCATCCAGATCATACTCCCCGATCAAGAGATTTCCTTCTACCAGTTCCCATGCCTCCGGAAAGGCCGCATCAGGATTTGAGGTGCGATATACAGAGTATCTTACTCCAGACAGGTAGCCCCAGGACAAGTGTAGCATATTCTCTGCTGTCCTGGTTATAGCAAGCTCTGGTTTGATCGTATTATACAGTGTGAACCCACCATCGGGAAAAGTGATATTACTCAGGGAATTCTGCCTTGTCCAGTTGTTGGGATCATTGATTGCGGTACGCAAACAGGCGATAGAACCTACCCTGGCTCCACTATAGTAGCCATTGTCAATTTCCGTGCTGAACCCAAGAGCTGTCTGCCCCAAAACCAATGTCTCAGGTAGATAGGAACTATTGGTACCGGGTATTCCTGATGATATCCAACCGGTAGTAGATAAAGCAGCAATAAACGAAGGCTCCGTCAGATAGCCCTGAAAGGCGATGATCTGATCCCCGGAGTTTGAGAATCCTTCAAAATCCGGATTGTAGATCCCTTCATCCTCGTGCAAGATCCCTTCTTCGATATGGATTACTTCTCCTGCCAGATAGCTTCTGCCTACCCCACGCCAGAGGAATACATCCTCCCCGTCGGCAAAGGCAGCGCCCGTCCAGGCTTTGTCCGTGAAGTAGATCTTGGTGTTTTCTGCCACATCCCTCAGCAGGACAAAGCTAAAGCGGTCTGGGGAATCCGTAGCATACTCCACCAGGGCAATATCCCCAGGCTGCAGGTTTGCATCTCCTAAAGGCCCAGAAGTTGTTGTAACAGATAGCAGTGGCACTTCCAAATCAGTTTTGTAGTCGATTGCAGCACCACTGTTTGTATAGGGGAAGATCCTGAAGTAATAGGTGTGTTCTTCGTTGAGTTCGTAAATCAGCTGCGTTTGAACCCCCGGCAGGATGTTTTTGGTGAGCTTCTTATCGGCTTCGGGAACCCCATCCACAGGAGCAATGATCTCATCCAGGCTTACCTTGCTGCCCTTGATCAGATATCCATCCGGGACTACTGCCCCAGAACTGTCCTGCCAATTCAGCCAGGCTTGATAATACGTGATTCCTGTAGCACTAAAGCCCGTAGGATAAGCACTGGGCTCAGGCTTGATGGTCGAGGCTTGCACCTCCAGTTCCTGAGCTTCCAAACCACTGCCACTATGCACTATTGCTCCAGTAAAAACACCACTCACTGTAGGTTGAAACACCACCTGAATGGTAGTTTCAAAAGCGCCATTGCGTGGGATAATGTATATTTGAGACTGGAACCCGCTGGCAGAACCTGATTCCCTGATGAAGAAGTGCTCAGGTGCGGAGATTGTGATATTGGAGATCAGATTGGTGCCCTGCAGCAGATAGTTCTGGATGTCCGAGATCTGTCCTGGAGCTGCATAGAAAGGCAAAAGTTCCGCATCCAAAGTCAAGTGCGGAGAGGTAGGAGTACCTTCCAATACCATGTTATCATAGCGCAATTTACCATCCACAGCATAGTTACTGGAGGGATTTGATGCCACATAGGCATCTCCTGCTGCATTGGCAAACGCAGTTACAAACCTGAACGCCAGATTGGGATTGTGGCTTATACCTGATATCCCAGAGGCATCGAAGCTATTGGCAAACCACGCATCCCCCGAAGTTGCATTGTAAGTACCAGCCTCCACCCATACCGGATCAACAGCACTGCGATCCAGGGTGTAATACAACACAATGCGGTTGGCGGATTTATTACTGTGCCGGATTGCCCAGCTCAAGCTGATACTCGTGTAGCCCAGAGTAGATACTTCCATCTTCAAACCCGCGGTCCGGTTATTGGTTCCCTGGGCGGGATAGCTTGTGGTGCTCCAGGCATAGGCAGAGCCTGAATAACCTCCGGAGTAAGCATCATGGCTAACCCCTCCGATCAGGCTCAGGCTTCCATTACCAGTGGAGGGTTCAGCATTTTGCGCTTCAAAATCCCAGGCTGTAATCACTGAGGCCTGCAACAATCCGAACCCAAGTACGATGAGGATGATAAGAGCTTTTTTCATTGTCACATCCCCTTATTGAGTCAGACAAATCTTCTTGATTTGCCTGCCCGAGGCAGTGGCCACACTCACGAAGTATATGCCGTTTCCGGCTCTGCGACCAGACTTATCCATTCCATTCCAGGTTGTTTTGCTGGAATCCACCACTTTGGCATCGTAAACCAACTGTCCCTTCAGGTTGTAGATCTGAACCTGATAGGGAGCCTTGGAGCCAGCCAGCTCAATTGTAAGGTCTTTCTGAGCAGGATTGGGATACACTTTCAATACAGGCTTGACGCTGCCGATCAGGTCATCCTCGTTTGAGGTGGGCGAGTTACTGTTTCCCGGAGTCACAGCGTGGGAATAGCCATCTCCGCACACGATCCAGGTATCGCTGCCATTGGGATATCTGGCATAGGATAGATTTGCGTTCAGAGCTGTATCAGCCGTCCAGGCGATCTGGTCTATCACGGTAAGCATATCGGGGGCGATCAGATACACAGCATCTGCAGTAGTGCTCAGCTTGGTATTGATATGCAGAGGTCCCTGGCTCAGGTGTTCGTCAAACCAGATCAGCTTGTAGCCATGCGCCGGGATCACAGTTTCAGGAAAACCTGACGGAATCCTGGTAAGGGATGCTCCGATCTCGGGATAGTGGTTATCAGTGAGATAGTAGCCTGCCAGATCCACTTCAAAGCCATTGGGATTGAAGATCTCCACCCAATCCTCATACTCAGCATTTTCATCGGTAATCGTGCTGGTATTGGAAGGCATCAGTTCATTGATGTACAGGGTGGGAGCGCTGTAGCCAATGATGATCGTGTATAAAGGCGTTTGCGTTATCGCCGCATTAGCGTCCGTGGCTTGAATCCTGTACTTGATGACCGTTCCGAGGTCAAAGGGGCCGATCGTAGCACTGAATACAGTGCCAACCCCTACCATGTTCAGGTTTTCCAGGGCATTTTCGTCACTGCCATACAGCAGCGTGACTGAAGTAAGATCACCATTGGGATCTGTGACCGTAGCAGAGACGGTTACCGGAGTCTGAGCAGTGGTAGCCAGAGGCGAATATGAGATGCCAGAGATACCTGGAGGTTCATTTACAGTTCCAGGATTTGCAGCTCCCGGAGTAGAGGGATTGGCTTGACCAGCACCAAACAGCACCCAGGTTTGTCCTCCATCCGGCAATCTACCGATCGAGCGATCGTCCACATTCAGGTCTTGCGCTTCAGTCCAGATATAGCTATCCACCACAGTTTGCCCATCTGCAGCAATCAGATACACGGCATCTGCTGAGCCACTGAGCTTGTCAATGATATGTAGTGGCCCTTGATCCAGATCTTCATCAAACCATACGATCAGATAACCATGCGGAGGAATGGTGGTTAGAGCAGGGGAAGTGGCAGGAATCTGCGTCCAGGCCGAGATTCCACTGCTGTAGTGATTGTCCGTCATATACATACCGCCGATATCCACAGGATAGTCATTGGGATTGTAGAGCTCCACCCAATCGTCAAACTGACCGTTGGGATCGGCATAGGAGGCATTCTTGGCCATTACTTCATTGATCAGGATTTCACCCGTAGTGCTTGCCACGGGAATATTGAAGAATTCAAACTCGGCCCGGGGAGGGAAAAACATCCCCTGGGAGGCGTTTTCAGCCCAGTAAAAGTACTCAATATTGCCATAGGCGACAGGAATACTTACGCCCCAGACTCCATCTCCGGCAGTGCCATCACCATGCGCCCCATCGTCATACATCTGGTGATAATTGAATTTGTGGGCATGATTCTGGCGGAAACCAAGCTGCATGTAGATAGCATCGGTAGCGGTAGCAGTGATTTGCACTGTTCCACCTGGCTCTATTACAGCCGGACTGAAACCATGATTGACAAGCGTGGGCACCGTGCCGGCAAAGGCAGTGCTATTCAGCAGATAAGTTCCCCTGGTTCCCATCAATTGGGTAATCCCGGGGATGGTTTGTCCTCCGCCGGGTCCGCCAGATCCACCGGTAACGGCAGAGTTCAGGTTAGCCAGAAAATTCGCATAAGTATAGAAGAAATTTGTATCAGCCTGCACATGCGGCCCGCAGATGGCTTGTAACTCACTGGCGCGGGTGGAATACCAGCCATTGGTGATGTTTTCCGTGATCATGGTACGCATGTGGGCAATATACTGCTTTTTGTAGCGTGGCGTAATCAGGATGTTTTTAAGCAGCAGATAGGTATTGCTGGTGGAATTGCGCAAAGGATCGAGCTGTTGCATCTGAGTTACAGACCCCCCCCTGGAAACCACCAAAAGACATATTCAAATCCCAAAGTAGCGGATTGATCCGGTTGTCCGCATCACTGAACAGGTAGAAATTGTGAAAGAGATTGATGGGTGAATCCAGATTCACGAAGAGATTGTCAAAGGCGCACATCCAGAGGTTCTGATCCACATTCATGACATTGGCGATATTGGCATAGTTGTTTTGCAGGGTATAGGTGAAATTCATCAGCGTAGCCCAGCCCTGATTGGATTCCAGATCATAAAGATTGTCATAAGCCAGGGAATCCGCCCCCAGATAGCCCCAGACTGTGGTGGGCATCATAGTATTGGTGCCACATTTGAAGCGTGGCATCCCCCCACAATGAAAATGCTCACTCATAAAGTGCGAATCCACATCCTGCACAGAGGTATAGACTCCGATCAACTGATTGTTCACATACACATTGGCATAATTTGCCCTCGAGGCGGGCATATATTTTCGGGCAATCTCATAGGAAAGCGTCTCCCGGATAAAGGAAGGATCGGAAAAGCCGTTGGCAAGCTTGATCGTGCCATAGGGGCCGATGGTTTGATCGCTTATGATGTGATCCAGCTTAATGTTGAAAGGGTTTTTGTTGCGGTTGGCACCATAAGAGCTATTACCCTTGTAGCGCACACCCACACTGTCATAAGCAACTCCATTAATGATGGCGCTTCCCAGCAAACGGTCTTCACCCGCAGCATAGAGTTGATCAAGGATTTGATCCCAATTGGTTTGGGTAAAGAAGAGTTGAATGTTGTTTACGGTACCCATATCGTAAAAATCCTGGGCAAACAAACTGATTGCCAGGAAGCCCAGCAGGATTGCCAGGGCGTACTTTCTGCTCATATATCCTCCCATGGATTAAGCAATATCGTGGTCTACCGTGTATTTTTTTACGCGGCAAACCGTTCTCTCCCTGACAAACACTTTGATTGTTATACTCTCCTGAACTGGGTTTCCTGCAATAAATATGTGATTAGTCAGTGGGGTTTTCCTTCTCTTTTGATGAGGATAAGATCGTTGATCAATCGGGTCAGGAGGCAGCGCCACATACAACAAGGGTTGTGGGTGGGAATAGATTTCCCTTGTAGCCGCACAGATAGGTTTACAATGAGCCGCATTTTATGTATCAGGCATGTGCAACGGTCTCAGTATAGCATGAGATTTTGATTCCAGTTTCTCAAACCTTTCTCTCTCAATAAATTATATCGTGCTCTCCTCAGGTTCACCTCGAGATCACCTCGAGTACTCGAGATCATCTCGAGGTGAAGGTGAGGTAAATACAAGTAAAACAAGTCCGAAGGTCGGCAGTCGCGTAGTCGGCATGCGCCCTGTCGTGCTTCCGCACTTTATTGGCTCTCTCCCCTTTGAGGTGGATGCGGGAGAGGGAGTTTATGGAGCTTTTCATGGCCAGCAATCCAAGATCACCGGCCATGAGAACTCCGTTGAAATTATCGGTTTACTTCAGCAGAACCGCTTTCTGCATGAAGACATCTTTTCCGGCGCTTAATCTGAACAGGTAAACCCCGGAACTGCAATTTCTTCCGTTGTTGTCCCTGCCATCCCAGGAGAGGCGATTGATGCCTGTCTGATTCGGCAGATCCATGTAGCTACGCACTATCTGACCCCGTTGATTGAAGATCCTGAGTTCCACCGGGACACTAGCTTTCAGGGTATAGCTGATGTTTGCCAGCGGATTGAAGGGATTGGGGTAGATCTTGTTGAAGGAGGTAACAAGAGGAATTTCAGGAGGATCGACCTCGATCTGGTTTGTATAGATTACCGATACCGGACCAAAGAACTGGGTGCTACCATCCATATCATAGCTTTGCAGCCAGTAATAATAGGTGCTTTCCTCATAGAGTTCCTGATCTTCAAACTCATAGTGGTGCTGGATGGAGGTATTGGTGGCTGTGATCAGAGGGCTTACCATCTGTGCGGTACTAAGTTGCGAGCTCTGAGACCGGTAAACATAGTAGCCATGTAAACCTGTTTCGGATTGTGAAGTCCAGTTCAGCTTTACATACTTCTGTGCAGTCAGTAGCGCTGTAAAAGAACTAAGCTCGACTGGCAAAGTGAAATTTTCTTCAAAGCCAATGCCATAATCCGAGAAACCATCATTGATAGACCATGTGGCAAGCCTGGTGACGGGATCATAGGTTTGCGGCGTGCCCAGATTTGTCCAGGGACTGTTTACATGGCTGCGCTTCACCAGATAGAATGCATTGGCTCCTCCAACATTGGGCAAGCCTTGCAGATTCAAGCTGAGATTGTAGCTGCCCAAACCAGCCGTGGTAGTGGAATTGATCGTCCAGTGCCGGTTTGCCAGGCTGAGGATGCCTTCAGGCAAGGTTCCGCGGGGGTTGGTGTCCACTCTGATGGCAGTGAGATTGGTAGCTGCTGTATTCGAAGTAAATTGCACAGTGGCTCCCGTGATCGGGAAACTGGCAGATCCAGTTCCGCTTACAGGTACAGGCATATCGTTTTGGGCTGGAGCATCTCCCAGCATATAGGCATTCTGACCATAGGCGACCGCAATTGGAGAAGTTCCAGTTACGGGACCAGCCATTCCGCCGTAGGCATAAGCATGGAAGGCTGTGGCATTGGAGTTTATCATATAGACGAAACCGTTGTTGGTCGGGAAGCTTGGCCCAAATTCCAGAAGCTGGATCTTGAATTTACCAGTGGGGAAGATAACTATCTGGAAAGTGGCATAGGAACTTGCGCTTGCTCCTGTTTTGGGCTGGGCTTTCAGATAGGTTATCACCAGTTTCCCGTCCACATTCTTGTATAAGATGGTCTTCGGATAGTCGGCTGTGTCAGGATAGAAATCCGAGACAAACAAGCCAATGGCATTTGAAGGCTGCTGACCCATAGGCAGGGGTAAGGTAGGTCTGCTAAAGTAGATAGAGCCGTCTGCCCCAATCCAGAAGCTAGTGAAGCTAGTGCCAAAATAGGTGAAGCTAAACCCGATCGGATAACCCAAAGCGTTGTTTGGAGCATAACCATCGTCATTAGTCATATCGGGATAGGCATTGTATCCATCAGAACTGATATCTATCCAATCGAAGGTGGGATAGCTGGGTGCCGGAATAGCCAGAGTATTGGCAAAGTAATAGCCGCCTTGCTGCGCATACCCGCCTCCGTAATTGAAGTTTTGGATGGTGTATTGGCCATTGGGATCCCATTCTGTGGATGGATGGGTTATTCCTGATACATTGATAGAATTGGCCAGGATTTTGGCATCCACTGTGTTCCCGGCTCCGGCATCAGGACTGATATCGTAGTAAACATACAGAGTGTTCATTCCCAGAGCCAGTTCATAATTCAGCGCACTGAATGTGGCAGTTCCCGTCGCCATGGAAGCCGTACCCAAAAACGAGGAGGGATTGGTTTGATTGGCAAGTTTTACAGCGCTTACATCTGCATTGCTGGTGTTTTTGCCGGCTACAGCCAGGCTGTTGATCATGAGCGAAGCAAAGGATTGGTCGTCTGAGCCCTCCACTACATTCATGTAAATAGTCAGAATGCCAATGTTTTGTGCCCCGGATGCGGTGGTTCCCTGGCTCAGCTGATATACTTCTATGCTACCCATTTTTTTGCCAGATACGCTGCGATATCCTGGAGGATCTGTGATGGAGGGCGTTCTGGCAATGTTATTCACCGTTACTGAAGTGCATTGGGCATCAAAGCGATCGCCGATATTCATATCAGAGCCCACATCATAAACTAACCAGAAGTAGTGGTTTCCATTGGTAACATTGAGATTCTGGCTAACAGTAAATGATCCCTTTGCTCCCAGGTTTGTAATCGTAGATCCATATTGTGTGGTGGTGCTGAAGGTGGATGAAGACCCCGTGTAATACACTCTGGCAGCTACGATATCGCTGACGTCTGTGGTGCCATTGGTATTGAAGGTAAGGGAATTGATGGTCTGAGTGCTCTGGCTTCCGCCTGTCATCACATTGGCACGAATGATCTGCTGATTGGTGGAATTTGCAGATATAGTGGCTGTTGATGATTGTTCTGTAACTGTATCTTCATAGTAACCCTGTGAAGTTACCCAAAATCGGACGTAAGGTCTTCTATCATCTTTAGCCAGGGTAAGGGGATCCTGAGGATTCGAATGTCCTGCACCGCTAAACTGGTAATCCTGAGAATAGAGATAACTTCCGGCAAAAGTAGCAGGTGATAAGTAGCTGTAGACTCCCCAGTTTGACTCTACCAGGACTACAACACTTTTGTTGTAGGTTCCAGAAAAGACAGTATCAAGATTTACCTTGACCCAACCTGTAGAGGTGACCGAGACATTTCCATTGTAAACCAAAGTTGCCCCACTGATTAGATTTTGCCAGGTTGTGGTTCCCATGCCAGAGAAGTTGAAGTCATTGTTTGATTTCAGGTAAATCTTCACCGGCACGGGTGCGTAAGCGTTGCTGGGGGTAACGATCTTCCAGGATAGTGCTTCGATCGAGTAGTAGCCATTCACTTCTGTAGGAGTGTACAGGGATGCGCATCTGCCATAATAATAGTCTGGTCTAACAGGCCAGTAGTGATTGTACTCATAGCCCAATTGTGGCAGGGGCGGATCGGATACTTCAATGTAGGGATTGATGCCAATAAACTCAGAGACAATGGATAGGGTAGTGCTTTCTATCTGGAGTTTGATGTCTTCCCACTTGTTGTAGCTGATCTGCCACCCAGAAGTGCCATTATTGATGTAGGTTGTAAGGGTTCCGGTGATGGTTCCGGTTCCAGTATGCAAGCTCATTACAACTGGTTCAAACAGGTTTGTGTCAAGATTTCCGTTTGCATCAATGGGCTCAGCTTCTACCCGGAACTGCCGGTTGATGAGGTCACGCTTTGGATGGGTAAGCCTGAGGGAGGTGGCGACTACATCGATGTAGAAATCCGGGGAGATAATGTCTGCAGTCAAAGCCACAGGAAACCGTGAACCCCAGAAGGCATTGGTGAAGCCATGGCTGGCAGCGGTGATCTTGAATTTCAGCCCCTTGCCTTCCACCAGTCCTGTGGTTTTTAGAAAGATGCCAATGGTACATTCAATGGTTTCGCCATCGGCAATATTGAAATCCCCTTCCGGGATTGTGAAAGTGATGTCATCGGCAGTAATAACTGCAGAAGCTGTGCTGATCGTAGTGCCATTAACCTTAAGCACAGCTCCTTGCAGGACGCTAGTCCACACGGCAGCATCCCAGATGTATTCTCTTTTTATCTTTACGGTGGTTACTTTGGTGGGATAGCCATCCCCACCGGAATCGCTCATGCGGAATTTCAGTACATCCATGGCGTTCTGAGCAGTATTGGCAACTGAGGACAGCCCTCCGGCTGGTACCTGGGCTACGGGAGCAAAGATATCTGAATCTTCAGCGATGGGTGTGTAGGTGTCCGCGCCAAGTGCAGAGGGTGTGCCTCGAAGTTCGTAGTCCATATCATAAACAATGTATGCAGGAACAGTGTAGCCAGCCAAACCGATGGGTTTGGCACCAGTGGCGTGAAGATCGGTATTAGGATTTACCAGATAGGGATTGCCATAGATCGAGTTGGCTTCGTCCCCATAAATTGTAATACCCTGCCAACTGGCCAGAGAACCAGCGTCATAACCATCTGCATAGCCAACATATCCAGTAGGAGCATAATAGAGGTTGTAATCCGTGGCATTGTCGCCCAGCCACCTTTTGGAAGCCCAGATGCAGTAGGATTTTGCAGGGGATGCGTTGACCAGGGCATAGTTTGCCACAATATTACCTTGCATGGTTACATCCGAAGAATTTGCTAAGTTCACGACTCCAGCACTGGAGAAGCCCCAAGTTTGTCCATAACCGATGCTGATTGTATTGTTATAGATGAATAATTCTTCGTTGGTATCTCCTGAGCAGATTCTCATGCCCATTACACGAACAGTAGATACAGTTCCGGAACTACTGGCACGGATATTGGATATAGAATTGTTGTAGATGTACAATGTTCCCACCCCGGCATAGACATGCGAAGTCAGGATGCCCATGGCATGGTAGCCGGAAGAGGTATGGTTATTCATTATGTCTTCTATGTTATTGTGCGAAATGTAGTTTATTCCGCCATAATTGCTGAGAAACATGCCTGCAACATAATCGGAACTACTACTAATAGAGGATACATCACAGTTATGAATAGTGAAATTGTATCCCTTGAGTATTTGGATTCCATAACTAAGGGTGGAGTTTGTGGAACCGAGGTTGCTGAGAGTATTGCGGATAGTGTCGCTGGTAGTAGTAATCTCGCAATTCAGGTCGTAATAGTTTGTTCCGCCAAGCATGAAGATTCCAGAAGCGCTATTATGAATGCTGAAGTTCAAATAGCGGTTGTAGTCGTTTGCTCCGCTTTGGGCAGTGGGGGCTACCCCTCCGCCATGGCTTGGATCTGTGGATTGCATTATTCCGGCCAGATATGAGGGGAAGCCATAACCGGGGACAGACCTGTTAAGGGTAATGGTCATATTCTTGATGGTATTGTATTTGGCACCGTTGGTAGCGCTGGCGTTGCGGATAATGTAGCCGTATTCGATATTGGTTACCGCCGAAGCATTGATGTCTATCCCGTCGAAGGTGATGTAGTCACCCCCGGAGATGATAATCCCGGCTTCATTGCTTGAGGACGTTCCAGTGGGTGTAATCACTGGATTGTTACCGGTTCCGGATTTCTGGAAAACAATCGGATCACTTTCAGTTCCGGTAGCGGTAAGGGCTGGTGGCCTTTCGTTGAAACTGGCACCTGCCGTTACGTTGAATGTAACTCCGCCTGCTCCTACGCCGTTTGTGTTTAACGCGTTGATGGCAGCAGTGAAGGTGGTGTAGTTGCCACCGCTACCAATGGTTTTTATCCCTGTGAGCGGTTGTGCAGCTAAAACTACGGAAAACATCCCCAACAGAATGGTCAGGAATATGATCTTGGCTGTTTTCTGATTCATAGGTTTTTCTCCTTATGGTCATATCGTTTTTCATTATTCATCTGGCAGTCCTGGCAATATCCTGCATGAATGGCAGTTACTTGCTCAGCGATTTGCTGGTGTGTATCTCGTTCAAAGAATCGAATATAGTTTGAGAAGTCGCTTTCCGAATAAAAGATAGTAAATCCAATAAAACCGTGTCCATTAGGCTGGAGTTCTTTTTCATATACCGGACTGATCCGCTTGATCGTCTTTGCTTCCATTCTTTCAGGCATATATGTTCCTTGTTTCCATCATCTGATTATCTACTTGTTAAATGCATAGCATACGCCAATCAGAGCCTGAATATTGCGCATTCTATCTTGTTGTTAAGCAGGGTGATAAAAATGCACCATGAACGATATTACAAAAAATTGCATTTCAGAGGCGTTATCTGGCCTGGTGTGAAATTGCAGCAGTGAAATTTATGCTTATTTTCAAACCTCTATTCTGAGCACTTTTTATGCTGGAATGAGGTTGTATTGTATGCAGAAAAGAGCGGAAGACAGGCTAATGATTCAGATGATAGTCATTAGAACGCAGATGACAGGATGATATGGATTCAAAGGATTTTACCACAGAATAAAGCTGAGAACTCAGAGGAGAAAGACTGGATCGCATACGTCCCCGTTCAAGGACCCGAAGGGGATTGTCAAGCACTTTCTCTGCCTCCGGCCTCGTCGACACGAGGACGTGTCGAATCCCTTTCCTGCAAATCAGTTCAGTCTGTGTACAAGTTAGCGGATCAAGGTAAGCTTCCGGCTGATGCCCTTTTGACCTGACGCAGCTTTGATAAAATATATCCCATTGGGGCAGGCCTTGCCGCTTTGGTCACAGCCGTTCCACAGCAGATCTTTGCTCAATCCAGAACCTAGCATAGAGCTATAGACCTTCTGCCCTTTGAGATTGTAAATGCTAAGTTCCACCGGGGCTTTTGCCTCATAACCATGGATCGAGATAGTGGCTTGACCGCGCATGGGATTGGGCCATACATCCAGTTTCAACCTTGCTGCAGGCAGCACATCATCGCTGGAATCCACTGGGAACGCATTGAGCAGGCCAAGATTGTGCATGATCAAGCGCAACAACCATTTATAGTCGCTACTGGTGAGGGGATCGCCATCCACCACATCAGCCAGACGGAATGAGGAAGCAATGGTACGGTATCCTGTACCCACATTCAGGATCCCGATGCTGGTATTGGCGGAAGTCTCATTGTCTGTACTAAAGAGCACGGATGCCGTGGGGATATTTGTAAGTAGCGCCTGGGTGTTGAAGTTCGGTTCAGAATAAGCCCAAGTGCCGTTTACAGAGGGATCAGCATAGGAGAGGGCTTCGATATTCACCACTACATCCAGAGGGGCGTGAGTGCCGAATTTGCCCAGGAAACTATCCTGCGGGTCCCAATTGATCCCGCCTTCCAGATACATTTTTCCACCCGATTGCAGATAATCATTCAGGAGATTGTATTCCCAAGTGCCGGAAACTGGGATCGAAGCTTCGGTTCCATAGCCCAAAAGGCACACAATGGCCTCAAAACTGCCCAGGTAATCATAATCCGGGATCAGGCGGTTGGTATATACCACATTGTAATTCGCATTCTCTCGTAGCGCATTAACCACCTTGTTGCCATCCGTGGCATCGGGATCATAGACCAGGATCTCACCCAGAGGGCTCACACTGGAGGCGGTATTGTGTCCCACCGCGGGATCACCATAGAGCAGATAAGTATATACATTCTGCAATTCCGGCCAGATGATGCCACCGGTATCGATGGGATCGCCAAAGAGGTAATATTGAGTATGCAGCAGATTGGCATAGCTGTGCGCATAGCCGATGCTGTGCTGGCGTTCGGCATAGTTTTCCAAAAGGTGATAGTTGTAGCTGGAGAGGCCACCCCAGCCGGGATTTTGCCAGCCCAGCTTGTACCATCCGGTACGGGTGGCACCAAAGACCGCCACACCCTTCTTTTGCAGGGCATACTCTGCCAGCGAGGCAGTATTGTTGTCGATCATGCCATTGTAGCAGGAGGCGGCAAAGATCACAGCCCCCTGAGCCGTATTCAGATTGTCAAAGCTGGTACGATTCACCATGCTCATCCATTCCGTCTCTCCCCAGCCCGGAATGCCATCCTGATCATAATCCCCGATCCAGACCTTGCGTGAAGATGACGTGGCGGAGCCATGAGCGCTCCAATTGATGATGCCATAGTCCTGAGCACTGAGCAGACTTGCCAATTGGGCATAATCCAAAGCATAATCGCTGGGATAGGAAGGGATCACCCCTATCTGCTCATAGAGCGTGGTGGTTTCATAGTTGCGTAAGACCGTCTGCCGTGCCAGTTCCATGAATCCAGCGCCATCGGTGATCGGCATGCCATATTCAGGCTCATCATTGTAGTTCAGAAAAGCCGCGGGCAGCAGTGCTTTGTGCTTGAAGGGGGCGGTACTGCTATCGAAACTCACGATCCGGCTGGCTATGGTAGCCACAGCAGCAGGATTATTGGTACTGATCCTGCCCACAAAGACCTCAGGAGTATAATCCACGCCCCAATCCTGCTCTCCTGCCACGGCATAGTATTCACCCCAGCGGCCATCATTGTCCGTATCAAAATCGCTGGAGAGATCGCTATAAAAGAAGTCGCTGGGCACGGTCTCTGCTCCATTGGGTTCGGGAGTCAGCATTGCCACCGGTACTACATCGTGATCTCCCACTAGGAGCAGATACATAAACTGCGTGGTGTCGTAATAATCCTTCAGGAAATTGCGGAGTTTATCGGCATTGTTTACACCCTGGGATGTAGCCAGGATCGAGGCAATATCAAAGAAATAGATACTAAAGCCCTGGCTCTGGCGATAGCTCACCCAGTCCGCAAGCTGGGCATACAGCTCCGGGGTACTCACTACGAGGTAGGGAATATTACGGTTGGCATCAGTCTCATACCAAGCATTTAGACGGGCAGGATTGGCAAAAAACGCTGTGTCCTTGAGCGTGAGCGGAATGCGGTTTTGGGCACGGGACTTTATGCTGTACTCTACTGAAATGCGAGCTCCGGGATACCACAATCCGGAGCCGGGCTGGGCAGGAACAAAGCTGAACGCGGCATAGTGCAAATCTCCCCACTTGCGCAGACCCAGATATGTATATAAAGCGGGATCGGCACTGTGCTGCTCTGCCCGGACTATCCTTTCGCCATCGTACCAGGCAGGATTGTAATCCGTATAGCCCTGGCTCAGAGCGCTGGGAGAGCCAGGCTCTACCATGAAGGATTCCACTTCCGCACCAGCCGGCAAGAGAATATTGACGCTATACACAGGAAGTCTCAGCCTTCCGGGCGCCGTAGTAAAGCCTTCAGGTTTGCTGGCATCAAAGCTGACATCCGTGCTGAAGCTGGTGCCCAAGAGAGCGATGGGAAGGATAAAAAGTAAAAATAACAGCCGTTTCATAATCATTCCGCCTTTTTGGCATATTTTTTAGTCTTCTGATACAGTCTTTTACGGGAGGGACTCATCTTTTCGGTGGCATACTGGATAATCAGCCGTGGAGCAGTGTCTTTGTGCTCCATTAGAAACGCTTCCACTGCCTCCGGTTCCACCTTCCAGAGCTCACGCAAAAACCAGCCCAGACCCTGATGTACCACTCTTTCCGGGTCTTGCATCATGGGTGTGATGAACTCCAGCAGGAGAGCAGCCTCCATGCGCTTTTTCAGCCAGATCATAGTGACTGGCACAGCCCGCCGCGTCCATTTGCTGGCAGATTCCCGCCAGGGGATAAAGTCATGAAGAGTAGCGATCTCCAGCTCCAGAAACACCGGAGTGATCTTGGTGCTCAGCAGATCAGTGTGTGCCCAATTCTCCACTCCAGCGTCCAACCACTGCTTCACCCCTTCAAAGACATAGCGATCCATGCGGGGACGGTGCTTTTTCAGCAGCAGAAAGGCCATGGAGCCGTATTCGTATTTGCCGGATTTGAATAGTGCTTTGCCCAGATCGGCTATTTCCTGAGGAGTGGGATCGTATTCCATGAGGATGCGGTTACGCAGGATGCGAAGCTGCTCCTCATCCAGGCCAAAGGCATCGTAACCTTCCTTGAAATAGCGCATATTGCGTATCGCCTGACTGGGGTCTTCGTGGTCAAAACAGTATTTCTCTATCATCTTGTAGATGGCTTGCAGTCTTTCGGGTAGGTTCTTCATCGTATTCCTCGCAGGGACTGAGCGTATGTCCCCGGTCTCTGTGTTCTTCATGGGATTGATGTAGCAAAGTATGTTCCAAAGGTAATTGAGAATTATGTGGAAAGGTGGAAAGGTGGAAAGGTGAAAGAGTGAAAAGGTGAAAGAGTGAAAAGGTGAAAAGGTGAAAAGGAGGAAGGGTGGAAGCGGCTTGTAGCCGCTTGATAGTAGATGCTTCATCTTGAAGCTTTGTTGCAATGAAACGTCAGCATGACGTTTCCACTCTCGTATGACTATTTCAGTTCATTCGTTGAATTCGCTTAAATCGATGGTAAACTTATTCTGTGTAATCTGTGATATCTGTGTGCAGAACCCTCTGCTCTTCCGCTAGCTCTGTAGTGAAAAAACTACCTCTCGACCTCTCGACTTCTCGACCCCTCGACTTGAAATGTGTTTCACTCTTCCACCTTTACACTCTTCCACTAAAAAAAGCGGTTACAAGACGCTTCCACTCTCTAGACTCATTTATCATACCCCTTCCCTTTCCCTGTGACCAGGACATGGAAGCGGTTGAACATCTGCCGCAGCCGATAGACCATTTCTTTATTGGGATTCAATTGCGCCAGCACTTTACCCAGGAAGGTATCCCAATTTGTGGTCTCATAGTCCTTGAAATATCCCGTATCCCGCATTACATCCAGCATATAGCGATGGATTTTACTCAGCTCTGCCCCATCCACGGCATTGGTCTTGCGGCGGCCTCCAGCTTCAGCCTCACGTTGGGCAAAGCTGCTTACTTCCCAGATCGCCAGCGCTGCCGCCTGGGCCAGATTGATGGAAGGAAAGGCTTTATTGGCGGGAAAATGGCACCTGAGCGGACAGAGATCCGCCTCGGCATCGGTGAGCCCAAAGGTTTCACGCCCAAAGACCAGGCCAATCCTGAGCCGCGGCAGATCGTGCACATAGGCTGCCATCTGGGGCGGCGAGAGGTCTATGGGCTTGGTCTTGCCAATGCGGCGGGAAAAGGCGATCACCCGGTCCAGATCCTGGATGGCATCCGCCAGGGTATCAAAGAGCCGTGCCTGCTCCAGGATGTGTTCAGAATGCATGGCGAGGTAAAAGTCGTTTTTGTCCGGTATAGCGCCCACAATGCGCAGATCTGTGAAACAGAAATTGTTCATGATCCTGGCGATAGCGCCTACATTTCCGGCATAGATAGGCTCCACCAGGATGATGGCAAAGCGGGAGAAATCCGGATCAACGGGCATGGCGGGGCTTGAAGCGTTTCTTTTGGTTTTGGTTCTTGGGGTTTGAATTCTGGTGGGAAGGGGGATTGGGATTGTTGGCTTTATTGCGCACATGGATGATGGAGGCGAGCTTGGCGCCCATATTGGCGACATTGGGGTTCGGATCGCTCTTCCATTCCAATACCACTTTCTGGGTGATGTTCATAAATTCGTGGCTCTTTTCGCGATGGCTCTTTTGGGTGAAGATATTGGCGAGCTTCTTCATCGTCTGCCAGATCGTATTTACCCGGCGTTCATCAGCATCCAGCAGCCAGCGGCGGACGTTTGTATAGCATTGGATGGGTCTGATTCTGCCCACCTGGATCAGCACGTGACTGATCTTTTTCTGCACTTCCTCACTTTCGTCATCCAATAGTTTACCCACGAAGGTGAGGATGTACTGAGGATTTTTGGCGGCGATATTCTCCATTCCGTGCATGGAGATAGAGCGTTTCTTTTCATTGTCGGATTCAGCCCACAGCGGCATGTATTCACGCATCGCATCGGGAAACTTGCGCCACAGGTCGTGACATATCGTCTCAGTCTCCCAGGGCACGCTTTCAATCGTCTTTTCCAGGGTCTTGATGATGTGTTCGGGACTGTTTTGGTATTTGTAATAGAAATAGAAGAGCCCGGTAGCCCTGACGCCATAGATGAAATCTTCCAGCAAATCCCCGCAGAGCTTGTCCAGATTGCCTTTACCCGTGTAGGTCGCCAGGCGTTTGCCCAGTTCCTCACGTACGAAATAATTGGCAGTATTGCCCAATTCGGTGATCTGTTTGGTGGCGAGCGCCACTTTGTCCTTGTCCATATTGCGGAATATCTTTTCCACCTGGGCATCCAGGTGCTTCAATTCGTCGATGTTCAGACGTCCTACTTCCTTGATCATTCGGAAATCTCCACAGAAATCATAATCGCTGTCCTTACGTGTTTTTTTGGATAACAGGCCAAACCTGCGATGGTGCACAGATAAACCTGTCGATTGTGGCAGCAGCGTGCTGCCTGGTTGAATAAAGTATGGTACCCAATTTCAAGTGCGTGATGAAGGGCGGTAATGGATCTTTTTTAGTGTTGGTTCTATGCTGGCAAGCCCTGCCTTTCTGTCAAGAAGTTTGTGGCTGGAGGCTGGCTCCGGGGGGGGGGATAGCGTCCCCTGCAGGTACTGATTGTTTGAAAGTGCCTCTCAGCACGTCCTGATCCAGAATAGCGATGTCTCGCCATGCTTTATTGCCATGATATTATCCTTGTTTTGTCTTGTTTATGTGCCAGTAACCGGTTTTATCAGAACCGATGCGTGCTATTATCCCTTCATCAATCAGCAATTTTACATTGCGTCCGATTGTAGCTCTGGCTTTACCCGTTTGTTGCGCAAGTTCATGATATGAAATTCTTTTATTAATCCTAACCAATTCAAGTATTTGTATCTGAATAGGTGATAGATTTACAGTCTCATTTACAGTCTCATTTACAGTCTCATTTGTAGTCTCAATTGTAGTTTCATCCCGATACATGGTGATCATCAGGCAATCCTCATCAGCAGTAAACTTAGGCTCTTTGCCAGTGATAGCCTTTACCTGTGGAATTACTTTCGTTCGGATACCCATGCCCCGTTCTTCCACATAGTTGTACTCACGCAATACTTCCATGATCAGAGGATTCCGGGCATAGCGATGTCCTGCTTTCATCTTCTCGATGGTCATCGATCCTGGCAAAGCACCCGGACTGATGATCTCCAGGCGATTGGAAAATATACGCAATTCGATATCAGTGGAACGAGTCCAATCCCTATGAGCAAGAGCATTCAGGATCAGCTCACGAATTGCCTCCATGGGATACAATATCTTGCTGGGTCGCCGAAAGCCCTTATCTATCGCATTGCCTTCAATAGTGATGTAAGAATGAATGGTATGAGCCAGCTTTTCCACCAAGCCATCATCTACAATGGTGCGGAGGCCATCATCGTCAACCACCCATCTGGCGAGCATGGGACCATCCAAGACCACATCCAGTAAGGCGCGATACTGCAAATCGAGTGAATCAAATGCCATTACCCGCAGTCCTGCTTGTTTTAGATAGCGTTTGGGTTTAACCCCAAATAAGGTAATTCCTGCTACTGTGCACTGTACTTTATCGCCTGCAGCTTCGGTCAAAAATCCCATCTGGAGCAGGAGTTCTGTCCATTTGTCTTTGCTTTTGGGGATTTCCGGTTCATTCCTAAACACAAGATAGTTTTCCAAACGTGCCAGATCCAGGCTTGATAATGAGGTTCGGGGCACTGCCAATGCCTCCACTTGAATCATACCACTGCTGGCAAGCAATCCCACCAATTGTTCTCGGGTTGCTATGCGTGTGATGTTGCCATGTCTTAGATAGATATCTTCTCTGTCATTGTGTCTGAGGACATAGGGCTTGGAATTGCCTTCATCGATGGTAATCAGAGCTACTCTGAGTCCGCTTCTGATGTTTATCTCTGTAAATTTGGGGGTTATTCTAGGATGAATATAGCGTCCACATACAGAGTCCATCAGCCATTCCTGAAGATCAGTTCTGTGAATGCCCGTGATCGTGCCATCATCTTCCACGCCGAGAATCAGATAGCCACCCTGATGATTTGCCAGAGCTACGATTTCTCTGGCAAGCTGTTCTGGTCTCGAATCATCACGCTTGAATTCGACTCTGGCATTCTCGCCTTTGGTGATAATCTCCAGAACTTCCTTTTTCAACATATATCTTTCCCCTAGCTTACTTCAAGTTTCATATTCCAAACCAACATCCATTTGAGCCCCTTTTTTGCCTATGGCCTGGGTTTGTTTTTCGATGGAGAGCCAGCCAGTGCCAGGATCATTCGGAAATCTCCACAGAAATCATAATCGCTGTCCTTACGTGTTTTTTTTGGATAACAGGCCAAACCTGCGATGGTGCACAGATAAACCTGTCGATTGTGGCAGCAGCGTGCTGCCTGGTTGAATAAAGTATGGTACCCAATTTCAAGTGCGTGATGAAGGGCGGTAATGGATCTTTTTTAGTGTTGGTTCTATGCTGGCAAGCCCTGCCTTTCTGTCAAGAAGTTTGTGGCTGGAGGCTGGCTCCGGGGGCGAAATAATATAGCGAGGGTGTGGAGCGAAGCGAAACCCCTCGTCAGGAAAAAGACACCTCCAAGCCCTGCTGGGGCGACACAAAAACTACATCAATCGCAGATGCAAAAACATCAGACACAAAAAACCCTCGGCGCTACAGCGAGCGCCGGTACATTGGCCACATTGTTGACTCTCCGTGAAGACCAAAAATCAGAACAAAATCAGACCAAAATAAGACCAAAAATCAGAACAAAATCAGGAAAGACCAAATTTTGCCCTAAACTGAGAGTGTTAATCAAGCCTTTATCTACCCTTAATCAAGCCTTAACTATTAAGGCTTGATTAAGACTTGATTAACGCCCTGAAAGCAGGAGAAGCTCAATATGGATATGCCATCCTGGCGTATTGATTGGACCCTGATACCATCTCCCAGCACAGACATCCCAGCCCCATTTCTACAGTCACCCCTGTTTGAACTACGCTGGCATTACGCTATCAATACGGATCACATGCGTAATGATGGCGTGATGGGAAGGGATGGGGAATACTACCAAGTCGTTATAACAATGCTATCAACATACCATTGAGCACATCCTATGGCTAGTATTGGTGCTTTGGACTTTGTTTTTTATATACAACCTTGCTAGTTCTATGATATAATAGTGTTACTTTTGAATCATTTCATAGGCTTCTCTGATTACATTTGCCATTTGGAATCTTCGTTTGTCAAGGAACTCATCATATTCTAGATTAACCCATTCATCTGGTAAAGCATGCAATTCAAGATCTTCACTTGATGGCTTGAAACTTACTTGTTCAATGTAACTACTTGGTGATTTATCAAGTATATCCATGTTTACACTCCACCATACCAGGGTCAAATTTGCTACTTGGTTTCTTCTTCTATCGTCACTAATCCCTATTCTGTTCAGATATTCTTTGGGAAACAGATGATGCTTTTCAATACTTCGATTTGCACTTGTAGCAGGATTAAGCAGTGTCGATACTTTGATATCAGAAAAAAGTGCTTTTGCATCCAAAATGACCAATGCTGCTTGATATGCGCAGAACGCAGGAGAAGTAGTACTTGTTGTGATTAACTCATTGGGGAGTTTAACACTCCAGAAATCGTTGGTAAGCTCAACATCGCAGCGCTTGCTGAGAGCATTGACGAATTCAGATGGTGTTTTGTAGGCAGGTAATATTGAGATATCTTTTTCAAACTGCGATTCTGGTGAGCTTGTGTATCTTCTTGTGATAGAAGACATGAAAAACCACTGTTTCATGACTTCATGTAAATCTCTATTAGACACGTTGTATTCGTATTTGCCAATTAGATAAAGCGCATAGCAATAGAGTAGCGTGTTTTCTGAGCTAATCATGTTTTTACATAAATATCCTGCTGAAGATATGCATGTGAGAAAATCATGCCATGTTTGATCATTCAGAGTCTTTGACTGGGCTATTTTGTATATCTCAAACTGAGCATTTCTATTTTCAATGGTTATCTCACCAGTTTCAAGATCTTTACCCAGTAGAATCTGATAGATGTACTTTAATCTGGCTCTTTTAAAACCATAACCAACTATGACCCTTAACAGCTGATCCGGTGTAGGGTTTATAAAATAGTTGAATGGGGATGTCCTTCCGTTATTGATTAAAGCGTTTGAACAAAACTCTTCTATTTGCGCTCTTCCCTCATCCCAATGAATTGAAAGTAAAGTAAGAATAAAGTCCGCCTGCTTCAGAACTATCCCCTTACTGTTTACCCGAACAAAAATCTCCGCTGCTTCTTCTTCTTCAATATCTGCATCCAATACAATCGCTGTAAAGCTATAAGAGGTTAACGCCCAAAGTTTATTCAAGGAACTGGCAATTTTCCGTTTTTCATTATCTGATAAATCATGCTTCGATGATAAGTTCTCTAGATACGAGTTAATAAACTCATGGTTTCCTTCAGGGCATGTAAAATAATCTGATATGTTATTGATAAAGAAGCTGCTTCTTGTTGTGCTTGCATCTGCTACTTTAAATTCTTCTTTCAGGGGGTCAAAAGCAATTTTTATTAACTCCTTGCGCAAGTTGTCTCGAAGTACCTCTTTACCTTTTACTACCGCAAATAGGGAGGTCAAGCGCTGTTGGCCGTCCAGTATTAAAAGGGACGGGCTATTTTGCTGTTGATTATAACCTATTGGCCTATAATCTATTGGTCTTCTCTCTTTCCATAACATTAAATTGCCAACAGGATATCCCTTATACATAGAATCAAACAAATCGCGCACTTTTTTACTAGGCCAAATAAATGCCCTCTGCAATTTTGGCAAACCAATTTCACCATTCCCAATATTATCCACTAAAGAGCGAACATCGTATTCTGATTTGATATACAAACCTGGCATAACATCTCCTTTCTTTGTTTCGTGCCTGTTATAGTTTGACTGACGGTAAAAAAAACTTCTATGTTCAAAAATCTATCATTGATTATGATTAGCCCATTTCATCCTATTGCCTTGCAGATCCCTTTAAAAATCAAGTTGTATAGAAATGCTTGCGCACATCCCCCTACCCCAGCACATTCGCTAGTTGTCCCCGTAAATCTCTACCCTTTTCGTCTTTTATTCGTGCCAAAAGGAAGACGCCCTTCCCCTGGCTCAGCCGTGCCCAAAGGTTGCCGATGAAAGTTTTTTCTTTTGTGTCTTTGTTTTCTGCACGATCTTCTCCCTTGTATTCCACAACGAGCAGTCTTCCATCTGTAAGCTTTGCCACAAAATCTGGATAGAACCTATCGGTGGATGTTGGCAGCCAGAAGGACGTTTGGGGTTTACGTTCCAGATTTCTGATCCAGGTTTGTACCAATGGGTGTCTATCCAATTCTTGAGCGCAGAGCACTTCTTCATCGTTCATGCTGCCAATGATATCATATAGATGCTTTCTGAACTGGTATGAGCCCTTGTAATATGGAGAGGAAACAGGATATTCAGCCAGGCCAGGTGCAAAGTCAAAGCTATAGTTGTCATCTACTCTTAGCCTTTCTGGCTGATTCATGATCAGGCACTGAAATCCCTGTTGTTTGGCTTTCAGATAGTTGCTTTTGATCTGATCGGTCAGGGCTCGGGCAAGCTGAAACTTGGCCATGAATAGCTGTTCCAATGTAAACTTCTTGGTTTCCTTCAGATATTCGATTGCCTTGTAGATAAAGAGGAAGTTTTCTTGCTGGGGCACATCCGGTCGGCGAATCTCTCGATCCAGCCAGTTGATCAGATCAAGCTCTTCCAGATCTGGTAGTGAGATTAGTAGCTCATCCTGCAGTTTGGAATATTCCTCACTGCTCCATATAATCTTGTTATTCTCACTGATGTCTATCTCAAAAGTAACGCCTGTGCTTACAATATTGAAGTATGGCATTTCTGCTGAATCCTGCAATATACTCCACTCGGCAGCATCGATAAAAGCGTCTTCATCCAGAAAATCTATTGCGTCAGTTTCATCAATGAAGATCAACCTGGGAATGCTGAATCCAACCTTTTCCACACGTTCAGTCCGGCTCTCCAATGATCTGGCGATTCGCTCTTTGTTCAATACCTGCCTTACAACTGCTTTCTGGTCTGGAGGAACAGCGCTTACGATAATATCCAATTCTGCATCATCGATATAGGTGTTTAGCTGGATATCCACACTGCCCTCTTTTTCTTCGATTTTTAGCTTGCTTCTGATTACCAGATCCACGGCATAGGTATCGAAGCTATCGATAGTAATGGTTGCTTTCTCTCTGGAGAAAATATCGTCCTGAACTGCATTCTCATTACTTCCACCCTGTCTTACATAGGCGTCTGATTCCAGCTTCTCAAATCCCATCTTGTTTACCAGAGCATCTTTCAAGTCCTGGGCAGCAGCGGAAAATGATGGTGATACCACATGGGCGTATGCCATGTTTAGTTCTGCGTTGCTCCTTTTTCGGGCATAAGGCATGCGCAACACCCTGCCCAATAGCTGCTCTACTGCTGTGCTGGAACGAACATTTGCCACCGAGCAAAAGACATAAGCGAAAGAACAATCCCAGCCCTCTTTCAAGGCCTCCACCGTGATGATATGTTCGATGGGGCAATCCCGGGCAAAAAGATTAATATCCTTCAGCTCTTTTACAGAGCCTGTGGCAATGGCTATTGTATCTTCAGGGATGGATTCATTTTCAACGAGGTATTTTTTTAGAACTTCTACAGTTACTTCTTTGTCCTTGTTTTCGGCCTGATACAACACAATGGGTCTGATATAGCTATCTTCACTCTCTGCGAGAATTTGCAAACGCTTTCTGGTGAGAATGGCATCTGCAATTGCCTGCTGCCAGATTGAATGTTCTGACAATACTATTGGCAGCTTGATCATATCTTCATGTTTCAATTCCAATGCTGACACACTGTGCAATACGTTGCTGCCATTCAAAGTAGATACATTGGGCGTTGCAGTGAGCTCAATGATACATGATGGATTAAGCCTTTTCAAGGTCTCAAAGGATAGGTTAGTTCTGGCATTGTGCGCTTCATCCAAAATCACCAATGGTTCGTGGAGCCGACACAGGTTTACAAAGGAATTCTTGATCTTACCTTTATCTGCCCCCTCTTCAATGAAATCCATTCCTGCAGGAATATGCTTCAATCTTTCAAAATGGGGTTGATAATTCTCGTTGTGATCGTATATTCTTCTGCCTGTTTTATCCTGAACTCTCAGACTAGCCAGAGTCCCGATCACGATGCAGACTTTGTTTTCAAAATCCTGGGATCTGATCTCGATTACATCAGATATGGCAAAGACAGATACTCTGCCCCCAAAGTACTCATCTATGGCTTGCCGGTATGGATGTTTGGGCTGCCGAAGGCAGGCGATGGTTTGCTCGGCGATGGTTATGGTCGGCACCAACCAGATGACCAGGGGATTTACTTTGTTCATATAGAGGGTAGCCGCTTCACGAATTCCATAGGAAGCCAGTACGGTCTTACCCCCGCCAGTTGGCAACCTCAAGCATACATAAGGAATATCACCAAGGTCATAAGTGTTATAGATGGCTCCTATTATACCTTTTTCTTGCATGTATGCCATGAATGCCGATGCCGCACCCATTGTTCTTGCCCAGCGCAAGTATTCCGCTAATGCACTGATCGTATCTTGCTGATATCTCTTTAGTTCAAACATCTCAACCCACTTTTATATCGTAAGGAATTTGCTTGAAGATGATGTTCATGGCTGTCAGCCTGTCCTTACCAAGTCTGCTGGCTTCGCCATAAATCACTTTTCGGCCCGGATGTGCAGGCAGTTTGTTCAGCAACTTCAAGGTCAAGACATTACCGCCATTCACAGTTTTATCTCCCAATATCCCATTGTACAAGAGATAGTATGCGGTATCGCCAATCTTTCCCAACAGCGGACTTGACTCATTTGGGTCAAGAGGCGTCCCGGTCTCCAAATACCAGATATGCGAGGCCAGAGTTGAGAACTTTACTTCAGGATTTACTCTGCCTTCCGGAGTGAATATGGGCTCTCCCAAAGTATAGAAACTAAACCCACCGCCCCCTTGCCAGTTCATCGCTTTTGAGATGCCGCCTTGCTCGCCCTCCACCACCTTTTGCAGGCGTGGTACACAATGCGAGATAGCATGATCTCCCATTTCTATGCCGATCCAGCGCCGACCCATTTTTTGCGCTACGGCGGCTGTGGTGCCTGATCCCAAGAATGAATCCAATACCAGGTCACCGGGAATGGAGCTTAAGGAAAAAACTCTTTGAATCAATCGTTCAGGCTTGGGAGTAGTAAATACATCTTCTGAAAATAGCGCTTTTATCTCTTTTTTTGCCTCCTGATTATCTCCAACCTCATCTCTAAACCAGATTGTTTTTGATACAGAGCCATCTTGAACATCAACTAAAAAACGCTTAAGTGAAGGCACATTATCTCCTTTCGCACCAAACCATATTCGATTATCCTCGATTAACTCAAGCAAGGTCTGCTGTGGAAAAGCCCAACTTCGCCCCTGAGGTGGTAGAACTACTCTTCCACTTGGTGTAATTATTGGATAAACATCTTTAGGAGTAAGTCTTTTGGCTGATAAATCACTTGGTTTCCACACACCTCTTGGGTCGTTGTCTGGGTTTCTATATCTATTGTCCATGGCTTCTGTTCTGGGTAATAGATTGGGTCTCCAGATATCTTTATTCTTAGCAAAGACAAGAATATGATCATGGCTATCAGAAAGCCATTTTGCATCATTTTGTGGAGAGTACTTCTTTTCCCAAATCGCATTGTTGATAAAATTCTTCCTCCCAAACACCTCATCACAGATGACTTTCAAATAATGCCCTTCGTCATCATCTATAGAAATCCAGATGCTACCCTCTGGCATTAGGAATTCACGCAGTAATTCCAGACGTGGATACATCAGGGAAAGCCATTGACTGTGCTCCAGATTGTCATCATAGTGGGTGAAGGCGTTTTGGGTATTGTATGGCGGGTCGATGTATATACACTTCACCTGTCCGGCATAAAAGGGCAGCAGTGCTTTCAAGGCTTCCAGATTGTCACCCTGGATCAAGAGATTGTCATGTGGATTTTGTCCGTATGAGAGCTCTGGATTGTGCTTCAAGATCCGGTAGGGAATCTTCGTTGTTGTTTTTATCGCTTCTGCTTTACCTAACCAATTCAATACAGGCATCATGTCCCCTTAATCAAGTTTGATGGCCAGCGATGCAGAAACATCTGCACCCTATCTATGTCATAGTACATTGACAAACACAGTAAATCAAGCATATTGTTTAGCTGTGCCATTCTCGCTCCGGCTGCCCTGCCAGGCTTATAATGTCCAATGTAAACAGCCTTGCCTATGTTTGATATCATTTCTTTCTTTTTGCTTTAGCCTGCTTTGATATCTGCTTCACTTCCTGCAGGGCTTCTACAAAGTGCTTTTCCACGTTACTGGGCTGGGCAAGCTGTTCCTGATGCCAGATTTCGTATTCCAGCCTGGCTTTTTGGATGGCTTCCTCATGAGCTATTGAGCCAGCATGTTCCAGAATATCTCTGCCGCTTAGTTTCAGAAACTCGTCAAGCTTGGAAATCCAATCCCGCATATACATGGGATGTCGGTTGAGAGCCTGAAGTTCGGCAAAATCCAGGTACATGCTCACGATTCGATTGAGGATATCCAGTTCTTCCTGGTTCAGATAGTTTTTTGCGATCTCCGTATCTGATCTTCGGAGATTTGGGCCAGGCCAATTGGTGAGTCCCATGTTTGCTTTGGCGGCATCGGCTCGCTGATAGATAATTTCGGCAGCCGTGTGCCCATGACTGGCCCAGTGCATCTTGTTCTGGATTACCTTGAAAAAATCTCTGGAAGTATCAGAGCTGGGATCGTAATCTATACTGGTGGCATAGATATCCAGTACTTTGCGCCAGAAGACCTTTTCCGCGGAGCGGATATCCCTGATCCGGGCCAGCAGTTCATCAAAGTATGTACCCCCTCCGGCTTGTTTGAGCACCTCGTCATTCATGGTAAAGCCCTTGACCAGGTATTCTTTCAAACGCTGGGTAGCCCAGATGCGGAAACGGGTACCTATGATGCTATTTACTCTGTAGCCTACAGAGATGATCGCATCGAGATTATAGTATTCTATCCTGTAGGTTTTCCCGTCACTTGCAGTTGAGGCAAAAATTGCACTAACTGATTCTCTGGCCAGCTCCCCACAATCAAAAACGTTTTTCAAGTGCTTTCTGATGCCAGATATATCTATATCAAAAAGGTCAGCCAATTGCGTTGCTGACAGCCAGATCGTCTCATCTTTCAGCGTGGCGTGGACTTTGACTGCTCCATCTTCGGTTTTGTAAACCCAAAACTCCGGATGCTTCAATTGCTTATCTTTGTTCAAAACACTCCTTTTCTACCAGCCTGGGATCACCATTGGATCCTATCTGGCAGGCACCATCCCTCTTTCGTGCAAAACAATGTTTTCTCTCTACAATGTCAAGTAAAAAGCAATTTGATGGATATCTGTTTGGGGATGTGGAAGGCTGGGGATGGGTAATTATATGATTTTGGAGGCGTTACAGGCCAAAATATGTCAGGACGGAGTTGCCACATTGGGTGGTGCAGGAAAAATAATTGGGGCTTGTCGACAGATTTGTCAACCGCAACCTAGTAGAGGGACATTTTTTTGGTCTTTGATGTGTATAGAGTGAATCTCATGTGTAGGAAAGAGTTAGGATCAAGATGGAGAAGCCGGGGGATGGGATGGGTGCTGTTATTTGGAAAGACGGCAGGTGGTTCACTTTGATGCTGTGTTTCACCTTTCCACTCTTTCACCTTTCCACTGCCAAGCGGCTACAAGCAGCTTCCACTCTTTCACCTTTCCAGTACTAAGCGGCTACAAGCCGCTTCCACACTAGCTCTGCTTTACTCTGTGGTAATATGAAAATCCTGTGAATCCCTCTCATCCAGTCATCTGCGTTCCGTTTATGTTATGCGTTATGTCAGGAGCTTCAGCTCAGGACCTTGAGGCTGGTCTTGAAATGCAGCTTTGCCACTTCGCCGAGGCGGGGTTTGCCGTATTTGGATACGAAGGTTTTGGCGGCTTTGATCACGCCAGCGCTGGCGCCCAGGGGGAGTTCCATCTGATAAAAGGCATCCATTTCGCGGCGAATCATGACAAATTGGTAGCGGGAGAGGATGGAGGCTGCCGCCACGGCCAGGTCACGCTCGGCTTTGGTGCGTTCCAGGATGTTCAGCCTGGGGTATTTGGGTGCGAGCCGGGCTTTTACCTTCTGCGCTTTGGAAAATTGATCGACCAGGACGCCTTCCACCTGGAGGTTTGAATCCAGCAGTTTACCGATGGTGGTGGCATGCGCCCAGGCCATGAGGTCGTTGAGATTCAGCTTTTGCGCTTGAAAGCGGGAGATCAGATCGTTGTATTTCTCTGGTTTGAGGATGAGGCTATTAAACTGACCGGGGAATTGGGAATAGATCTTTTGGGCAATCGAGATCAGGTTTTCATCCCGCAGTGCTTTGCTATCGCATACACCAAGCTTTTTCAGGGCAGTTGCCTGCTCCCGGCGCAGATAAAAGGCGGTAACGATCAAGGGGCCAAAATAATCCCCCTTGCCGCATTCATCACTGCCGATCCAGGTGTGCCAGTTGTGCATCTCGAGCTCGGTAGCCAGCGGGATTTCGCCCAATAGCAGAGCTTCCAATTCGGTCTTGAGCGTACTGGCCTGATTGGCTCCCACGACTGTGCTGATGCCGCGTTTGGCGGAATGATAGATATTCAGGGTGGCATTATCCGGGAGGCGGGAGAGCCGAAGCTGGATGCCATAGTCTATTTCCCGTTGTGACTGAATGCTGATCCCCCTCTGCATAAGCAGGGGCAGGATGTGGGAAAGATAGGTCTCGATCTCTTTATGCATGGGCTTTGAAGGCAGAGATCACCTCTCCGGCTGTATAGAGCGAGCCCCCAGCCACGAGGATGTCATCGGAAGCGCATTCAGCCAAAGCAGCTTCCAGGGCCAGAGCTACGGAGGCATGGCAGGAATATTCGATATTGTGCTGGTGCACCATCTTGGCCTGAGCGGTTACGGATGCCGCCCGGTCGGATTGATTCTGGGCGATATAGATTTTCCCGGCTTTACTGCAGAAGAGCTTGATCATTTCACTATAGTCCTTGTCGGCCAGGATTGAGATCAAAAAGCGCAACCGACGCTGGGGATAGACCTTGTTCAGGGTAGTCAGCAAGGCCTGTACGCCATGCACGTTGTGGGCTCCATCCACGATCACAGTAGGATTTTGGCCCAATACCTGCATTCGTCCCTGCCAGTTGATACGCTGCATTGCCTGGCGCACCAGGGCTTCCTGAACCGCAAAGCCCTGCCCCCTGGCATAGAGGATAAAGGCGGTGAGGGCAGTGGCAAGATTCACGGCCTGGTGCTCGCCCATGAGGTTTGCAGAGAGCCCCTCATAGCTGATCCCGCCAAAGCTGTAATCAAAGCAGATGCCGGCGGTGCTGTCCGCTCCGGGGTGCACCTGCCAGTCTGTATCATACAGGGCTGTTGGGGCTTGCAGGCTGGCGGCTATGTCGATGATCACCTGCCGGGGGCTGCTATCGATCTTACCGATTACCAAGGGAACTGCAGGCTTGATGATGCCCGCTTTTTCGGCGGCGATGATCTCCAGGGTATTGCCCAGGGTCTTGATATGATCCAGCCCGATGGTGGTGATCACGGAAATATCCGGAGTGAAGAGGTTGGTGGCGTCCAGGCGTCCCCCCAGCCCTACTTCTACCACTGCCACATCAAGGTTTTCCTCGGCAAAGCAGGCAAAGGCTATGGCTGTGGTGATCTCAAAAAAAGAGGCATCCCATTTCTCAAAGAGCTTTTCATAGCGCAGGAAAGTATCCAGGATGCGCTGGAAGGGCAGATCCCTGCCACCGATGCGGAAACGTTCGGTGTAGTCGATCAGGTGCGGAGAGGTATTCAGCCCGGTTTTCAGGCCATGCGCCAGGCACAGAGCTTCCAGGGTGGCGCATACGCTGCCCTTGCCATTGGTGCCTGCCACATGAAAGCCACCAAACCTGGTTTGGGGAGCATCCATGTCCTGCAGGAGACCGCTCATGCGGGTGAGTTCCAGCTTTACATTGCCGGAATAGCGTTGGTAGATATGCTCAAGAAAGCTTTGATAGTTCATTGTTCCTCGTCAGGTGTGTTGGAGTCTTGAAAAAAAAGCGGGTAAGAAACCCGCTTCAAATACTATAGCTCAAGTGCCGGAGCCTATTGCCCGGTGGGCAGAGTATATTTTTCCGGGAAGAGGATGGCTTTGAGGCTGGTGGAATCGTCTTTGCGCTTTTGGAAGGCATTGGGATCGGTCTTCCAGATTTCGATATACTTCATGACCAGTTCTTTCTTGCGAGAGCCATTGGATCCGGTTTCCTTATCGATATAGTCCAGATCATCGATCATATAGTTCTGCAATTGGGTGGGTTCCATATTTTCATAGAAGATTTTGGGCAGGAAGTGCTTGGGATATTTATCCAGATTCGGGCACACTACAATGACGCCAAAATTGTGTTTGATCTCTTCGCCAATCTTATCGGCTACGTATTTGCCATAGACGATGTATTCAGTTTTCTGACGGGCGGTTTCGGGGCAATAGGGATTGCCGGCGAGGTAGTAATTTTTGTTGTCTGTGGCTTTTCTGGTCTTTTTCAGGACAGAAAGATCACCATCGAAGTCCTTGTTGGTATCGCGCAGATAATCTGTGGTGCCTACCCAGATGGTCTTCATATAGTTTATGCAATCCTCTACATTTTGATCTTTGTCGAGGTTGTAAAAATTCGGGATCGCAAGCACAAAAACCAGGGCAATGAAGAGGATTATGCTTAGTATGGTATAAACCGAGATTCCTTTTTGGTTACGCAGCATCTTAAGCTCCTATTGATTTCTATAGATAGGGAATTTTGGCGGGCATTTCCCGTCAAGCCTTTTTTCGTTCCGGGAGGATTTTACCGATGTAGCGGTAGGTTTCCGGGATATCCCGAAACAGCTCCCGATAGTTCTTGTCCGGATCGATTGCCTGCCCTGCCATGCGCTTGGAGACGTTGGTCTCACCCCAGTTGTAAGCCGCCAGAATCAGGCTCCAGTTTTGAGCATACCGCTTTTGCAGATACTTCAGGTATTTAGCAGAGAGCCGGAGATTGTAAAAGGGTACAAAAAGCAATCCCCGCTTGTGTTCTTTGTGGATGTAGAAAGCGGTATCCTCACGGATTTGCCCCAAGCCAATGGCGCGTGCCCTGGAAATGGCGAAACTCCGGAACCCGCTTTCAGTGCGAATCAATCGGTAGAAGATGCCGGGATCCAGACCATAATATACAGCTACGCCTACGGTCATCACACGGATCGAAACCGGATTGTAGATCAAAACCACTGCCAGAAGCAGCAGAATGATAAGCGGCACCTGCCAGCGCCGGGCTTTACTTCGGCTTTTGGGCATTTAATGTGAAAAGGGACGTGCCCCGATCTAGATGATCGTCTTCCGATAGTCGTTCAGTTTCAGAACGTGGGACACTTCTTCGTTGATGATCCTGCGCAGTGCTGTCTTGGTCTTGGCATTGGTGATGGAATCGTTGATGGCGTGAAAATACAGCAGGGTGTCCTTTTCAAAAGTGATGGCGTTGTCCACGATTTCCAGCAGGTCTTTGGCTTCGGCAGCTTTCTTGATGGCGGAATGCTCATTACTGAAGATTCTGCCGTCCACGATGGTTTTCAGGTATTCTGCCACAAGCTCCCAATCCGGAGAAAGCTCCAGGATGCCCATGTCGGTATCATCACGCAGATTCAGGAATGTCTTTTCATGGTTGAGTTCCTGATCCCGCAGGTATTCGATGAATTCCCGGGCTTTGGGATCCAGGTCTTTACGCTTGGTAGCCTCGTGATAGTAGGCATAGCCGTTTTTCTCGATTTGCACGGCCATTTCGATAACTTCATTAACAGAATATACTGCCATGATTCCTCCTGTGGGGTGTATTATGCTTTGTCTACCATACTCCTCATGGCTGGCCGATGTGTCAATAAAAAAGTGAGGGTGATAGATTATCCTTGATCGCTATCAGAACGAGTAAGCGAAATAATGTGAGCAGAATTCGCTTGACAAAATCCCTATTTTCATTAGCTTAATGGCATTATTGAGTAATGAGGTACCAGTTATGAAAGCCAGTGTTGTTATACTTTTGTTTGCATCTTCACTGTTCCCTATTGGGCTCGTGGCGCAAGCCCAACTTTCGGTATCGCCACCCAGTGTGGAAATTGGTATTACCAGCGGAAGTACCTATCAGAGGAGCATAGACATCGTGAGTCAGGCAGATTCGTTGCTGCAATACAGTCTGCTTGATCTACCGCCTCAGCTCATCCCGGATCAGATGGCATATCATCCCTTCAACGATAGTTTTATTGACCTGTTTACCCACGATATCGGACAAAATACCAATACATCCTTTGGCACAGACAGATATGATCATTACCATGGGGCAGCGTCTTTCAATGGCACATCATCCTGGAGCCAGCAGGATTTTCATCTCCAAAACACTTTCAGTATCAGCTTCTGGGGAAATCCTGAAGCAGATGGTACACAGATAGGGGAAGGCTATTATGCCTATGCCATTTATGGTAAATATCTCCTGGGAGCAGATTGGGGTGGAACCGGCAACCGGGCAGGATTGGGAATTGCCCTGAGTAATCAGGGAATAATGGTGATCGAGCATGCTCACGGCTATATGCCTTGTTTACTGAGTTATCCGGCTAATCTCAGCGGCTGGCATCACTACACAATTGTGTTTCAAAACCACCGTCCCAGCCTTTATGTGGATGGTGTCTGGGTGCGGAACGGTTTGGTAAGCCAACGTGAGATTACATATCTCAGCCATGTCTATGGTTCGTATGTCTATGGTTCATATATCGGATTTATGGATGACCTGAGCTTGTTTCGCACTGCCCTCAGCCCTGGACAGATCACTATGCTCAGCCAGTATTCAGGAAGCTCCCGTTATGGCTTCTCGCCTGGATTTGGAACCGTAGCGGCTGGAGCTTCTGCACCGGTAACCCTGAGTATGTTGGATAGTGCCCTGCCAGTTGGCATTTACAACGACACCATCACGCTCTGCCAGGCCGGAAGCAATCCTCAATTTGTCAGCCTTCCCATTGCTCTGAATATCAGTTCCTATGGTCCAAACGCGCCTGTTGATCTCAGTATCACTCTTCTGGAGGACGGAGACTTTCGACTGGAGTGGTCTCCCGTGACCCAGGACACCAATGGCCAGTTCTACACTCCCATGCAGTATCATATCTATGGTGGTCTTGATCCCGCCCAGGAAGAGAGTTTTAACTTGCTAGGCAGCAGCTCTGAAACAACCTACCGGGTGGATTCAGACAGCCTTCCTGCCTCACCAGGAAGATACTTCTTTGTTGTGAAGGCAGAGTAACAAACTGATACTTGTAAAGCCCAAAAGAAGCGATTGGTCATCAGAGTGATGTAGAAACTGACTTCTGAGGCTCTGGTAACAGCGCATAGGTCTCGGTCCTGTTGAGTTGCGCTCCTGATTTCTGGCGGGGTTTGTGGAGCCTTACCCCACTGAGGTTGCTTCTTTATTTCACAGTTCAGGAATGAATTTTGCTTTAATTATATTCACACTCGTGAATACATGAAGTAAGGATGTGCACAATGCTCAAGTTGTCAGTTCGTATTTACTTAGGATTGCTTCTTTTAATTTTTTTAGGGGTTTGGCAAGCTGATTTGCATGCCTTTGTGGGCGGTAGTGGCACGGCAAACGATCCCTGGCAGATCGGTAGCGCTCGTGACCTTAGCGATATGCGCAGCTATCCCGGCCAGTACTTTTGCCTGGTGAATGATATCTATCTGGATGATGCCCCCTTTGGCGAAGGTGAGGGCTGGATCCCGGTGGGAGACCTTAGCACTCCCTTCACTGGACATCTTTCAGGCAAGCACAATGGAATTCAATATACAATCCACAATCTTTTCATCAACCGACCTGAAACAGATTATCAGGGGCTTTTTGGTTACACTCAGGGCGGCAGCGTGCAGAATCTGCGGATTGTAGGCGCCAATGTCTCAGGGGGTGGATTCACGGGAATATTGGCTGGCATTATGAGCAGCATGGATATCTTGTATGATTGCTATGTGGAAGGCACCGTGCTGGCTCATGGAGATTATTCCGGACTGCTCTGTGGTCTATGCCTGGGAGATTATGGCCACTATTATCAAGCCAGTGCCCAAGGCGAAATCATCAGCAGCGGGGCATATACAGGCGGTCTGGTTGGCAAACTGGATAATTTCGGCAATTTCGAACACAGTCGTGTAAACGCATTTGTCACCGCTACAGGAAACTATGTGGGCGGCTTGTTTGGCGTGACCAACTTCACTTGTGAAGTGTATTACTGCAAGTATTACGGAGTGGTAAATGGCGAATCCTACGTGGGTGGACTCATTGGACTCAGTGATTTTGATACCTGGGTGAGATACAGTTTTGCCAGTGCCATGGTGGTGGGAAATCAGTATGTGGGTGGTCTGGCAGGCTTCCTGGGCAAAGACTCATGCATGCGAAACAGCTTTGCCCGGGGAACGGTATTGGGTCAGGACTGCGTGGGAGGTTTTGCTGGTGCTGCCGTAGGAGGAGCCTGCATGTTCTGGTGCTACTCATATGCGCTGGTGAATGGAGCTTCAAACGTTGGCGGGTTTATCGGTGATTCCAATATCTATGGAACTGGCGCTCCGATCTCAAGCTGCTACTGGGATATCGAAACCAGCGGACAAACCAGCTCAGATGGAGGCCTGGGACGTACTACTGCCCAAATGACAAACGGACAGACTGCCGATACCTATGTTGACTGGGACTTTGCCACCATCTGGGCGCATGACGTCCAGATGCTGAACAATGGATATCCGATGCTGCAAAGCAATCCTGTAAGTACCCCTGAAGAGCATATTCCTGCCCCGCAGCTCTCCCTGACAGCCAGCCCCAATCCCTTCCGGGACTATGTGAAGCTGGAGCTCAAGCTGAACACACCTGGCTCCTGCACTCTCGATGTGTACAACCTGAAAGGGCAAAAGCAGCGCTCCTTTGTTTCCTCCTCTGCAGGACAGAAGAGCATCAGCCTGGATTGGGATGGACGCGATGAAGATGGTAGGCTCTGCCCCAGTGGAGTATATATAGTGCGCCTTCGGAGCGGCAAACAAAGCGCAGTCCGGAAGATTACCCTGATCCGCTGAGTTGATTAAGGGATTGCTACCATATTCGGATGTTTCAGCATTCGGTGTCAGCCATAACCAAATCAAGACAGTTGATTAATCGGTGCCTGGGATAGTACCCCAGGCACCGTCAAGATTTTGTCATTTGCATGAAGATCCTGTCATGCGGCTGCAAGCCGCATCTACATTATTCTGGACCGAAGGCTCTGATCCGGTAGAAGCCTTTGTTGCCGCTGAGCGGGAGTGTGATAGATAGCTGTCCGGTGCTGGCTCCGGGGATATCGTTCCAATCCTGGGCATCGGGAGCTTCTGCGGTTTGCACATAGTATAAGCCTGCTCCGGGGACATAGTCCCAACTAAGGGTAAGAGTCTGCTCAGCCTGGTTTATTGCGATACGCACATTTTGAGGAGTATCCAGAACCTGAATATTCGATTCCCGGCAACCAATCGAGGCGGGTATGCCCCGCAGAATTCCCAGGATGTCCACAGTTACTTCGTTATCATTGATTCCCGCAAAGCGCGCAGGAGATCCAGCGGTGAGTTCGAAGCTATCGGCTTGGAGCAAGGGATTGGCAAATACGCTGTATTGATCGCCGGTGGCATTGTTCCACTGGACACTGCTGTTGATATTGCTGCTGCCCAGTTTCACGTGATTGGCTCCCGTGCTGTGGTAGAGATTGTGAGTCCACATTCCTGCCTGAAAATCGGCAAGCTGATGGAACCAGGCTGCATAGCCCGAAGCTGCTACGCAGATGTTATTGCGAAAATCCAGATTAGGACTGGAGGCATTTTGGTAGAAAGCGGCAGCGCTGGCACTACTGGAGCTATTGATGATGGTATTGAAGATCAGCTTCGCATTCGGGCTGTTTTCCAGATACATTGAGGTGCTGGCACTTTGTCCGATGCGGATATAGTTGTTGGCGATCAGATTGTATCCATTGCCAAGAGCGTACAGCCTCACGCCATATTGGCCGTTTCCGGTGAATTGATTGGCCAGCAGGCTAAGATCAGTGATGCCGCTGCTTGTGTTGAATCCGCCGTAGCGAAAGTCCCTGACTACATTTCCTGTAAGCTGAGGAGCAGCAACATAGCCCAGATAAATCCCCTGGTAGCTGTTGCTGATGGTATTATTGGCAATCACCAGACCACTATTCTCCACGCCAGTTTGCTGAGCACCGTTGATGTGGATGCCATAGGGGAGATTCACGACGGTGCTGTTCAGCATCTGAACGCTTTCCAGAAGCGCACCACTGGTGTATAGGGCAGCGCTGTAGGAACTGGTTTGAGTATTTGCAGGAGTGAAGAAGCTGCAATTGTCGATGACCAGGTCCTTGATATAGCGTTGCAATTCGATAGCCTTGGAATAGGGAGCATTTACAGCATGAAAGGCCAGATTGCTGAGGGTTAGATTGCGGGTATTGTACAGCTTCAGGATGTAGTTATCGGTTTCCGTTGTGGCATTTTTCTTCAGGATGGGAGCGTTTTCACCTCCGGCACCATTGATGGTGACACGATAGAACAAGCTATTGGGGATGTATCCCATGGTTAGCGAAGTATTCATTTCGCCAGGGGCAAGCTGCAATAATACGTTGCCAGTGATGCCCCGCTTTTGCAAGGCGTCCCAGGCTGCACCGAGGTTTGTAAAGGTATGTCCAGTGCCCACCTGGATGATCCCCGTCAGCGGTGCTCCGGCATCCGAAATGGTGGAAGCACCCAAATCAGGAGTGCCATTCCACAAGGTGCCATCAATATCGGCTATGCTGGTAGTGCTGGAGGCTTTGTTACGCAGATAGGAGCATTGGGTGTAGCCATTGGCATCAGGCAGGGGATTGGCATAGAAACCCTCGGAATCATAGAAACTTAGAAAATCTTCCACAGAGTAAAGGGTGCCGGAATCCGCCGCCAGATATTTGCCGCTGTTGTACCAGGCATTGTTTTGAAAATAGTAATCCGTGCATTGGCTGATATTCACCGCATAACCACTGCTGGGTGCGGAAAAGATATTGTTCCAAAAGCTGGAGAGGCTCACGCTGCTGATGGTCATGGCGCTGCCATACTCATTGTAAGTGCTGTTGTCGCTGATGATGGTATTGTGGTTCACATACAGATGGCTGGAATATCCGATGGATAGGGCTGTAACGGCCTGGGCATTGCTTTGGTCGGCTTTGATGATGTTGTTTATAATCCTGAAGGCGTTGTAAACGCTGCCATTGCAATTTGAGAGGCTTACAACTGTTCCGGCACTGAAAGAGCCAGCATAACCCCAGGAAAGGATTTTGTTGCCCGAGATCTCGTTATCACCAGTGATGTAAGACATATTTATCGCCTGGGTAGACCCCAGCATCTGATTTCCGCGGATCTTTACATCCATGGCTTTCTGGATGGAGATAGGAGCGCTTACATTGGTAAAGCTGCAATTCGTCACATCCACTCCGGTATAGCTCAGGGTAGCCCAATAGTAGCCCGGGATATGGATTCCAGTACTACCACCATTGAATGTGCAGGAGCTGATCTGGAGATTGGTACCCTGAAAGTCTCCGGTGCTGATGCCAAAGTTGTAGCTATTCAGGGAGTTATTGAGGTTGAAATTGAGCTGGGCAAGGCTGATGTTTTCGCAACGACCATCCAATACAAAGAAAATGCTTTGCTTATTGAAGGGCTGTAAAGCCATGGAGAAACCGCTGAAGCTCAAGTTCTTGGCACCTGCCAACCGGAAGAAATAGTTCTGATAGCCATAGTCATTGACTGGGGTCATGCTGAAGCTTACGCCATTTAAGGCATTGAAATATACTTGCAGATTGCTGGCTGCCTTGGGAAAATCCCTGATCACATTGTAACCGGGATAGGTGCCCATGGTGATATTGAAAGTAACGCTGGCACTGATGCCCCTCAGCTCCAGATCGGTAATGGCTGAGGCAAGATCAGGATAATCGCAGGCTACTGCTCCGATCGTATAAGTGCCTGCCAGGCGGTCATCCACCAGTTCCCCGGTTTGTTGATCCGCACCAATATCAAACAGACTGCCCCGCGGTTCATGATCCATATCGGTAGCGATTTCGGTGCGGAACATGCCCACCTGACGCAGCCAGGAACTGCCGGTATGCAAATCTGATGTAAAGTGTGGATTCAGGCTGAGGGAATGCTGGTTCGAGCCAGGCAGGGCAGCATGCAGGGCAGATAGCGAATTGTATTCGCTGCCCATTTTCACAAAGCTGCCGCCTTCGGTGTAATAGCAATTGTAATCCACCACTTTGCTGGCCGCTGGAGTGAAATAGCCGATATCCAGAGCGTGTCCCAGATCAGATGAGAAGATATTGTTCACGATATCCACATCACTGCCCAGTTCATAGCTATAAAAGCCCTTGGTGTTTTCACCCAGCACCTGCACAGAGTTGTTCAGGACAGATATCATGTTACCCGAAGCCCATATTCCATTAGTGGAGCCACCCTGAATTTTCACCGTGTTATTGGCGATAACACTGCGGGTGGCTGTGGTTCCGTAAGTACTGAGGATTATGCCCGATTTTGAGCCACTAATGCGGTTTTGCAGGATATCTATCTGTAAAGCGCCATTGATACTGATGTTGTTGTAACGGGCATTGGTGAAATTGCTGTTTTCGATCCTGAAGCCAGTGATGGATTGCCCAGAGATGGCAGTGTACTGGTTGTCAAAAGAGCTGCCATAAACACTCCAGTTCTCTCCATAGCTGCCTATGCCATAGCCATTACCATAGAAAACAGCGGAGAAGATATCGATGTTTTTGGCTTCCGAGCCATAGAGGGTGCCCAAACTGATGCCTGAGGTATTGGGCGGGGCATCGAATTGGCTATAATGGATATACAGATCATGATTATATCCGCTAAGCAGCAGAAGGTTGGAATTTACCGTAGTGCTAAAAGCAATGTTGGAAAGCTTCACATGGCTGCTGCGGATCAGATTCATCACATAAGGGGCCGTGGCAATTTGGCCAGAATAGCTGAGAGTGGCATGGCCTACGATTACGGAACGAATGGTTACCAGATTGGCCTCACTGGCATTGGGGACGGCGTGCAGAACTACCTGCTCTTCATACAAAGACTGAGTAAGATTACCATTTACTGCACCACTAACTCCACGGGAAGCAAGAGCCTGGCAAAACTCCTGCAAGTTAGCAAAATCGCCCGACCCACCAATGCTGTATGTTCCGCTCAGGGGATTAAGACTGGCTGTGTATTCATGCGCACCTATATCGCTATTACTGGGGCTGCGGGTATAGCCATTGAAATCCAGATTTACTGCTGTGGAAGAATACATATTGTCCAGCGCAGCCGAGGTGGGAACAAGGTACGCCGTTGTGAAAAAGGGATTGTATGAGACATTGTCGGTTTGCGTGTAGCTGTTGTATGGGCTCAGGTCTTTGTAGTAATCATTGGAGACCTTGGCCACGTTCAGACCATAACTGTAGATATTGTTGTGCTCAATAATGTTACGCTGGGCATATCCGGGATCCACAGACGAGGCATAAAGGGCAATGCCACCTCCACTGCAAATGAAGTGATTCTTCCTGATCTGATTTCCAGATCCGCTGAATGCAGCAGCAAAGCGGTTGTAGGTGTCATTGGTGCTGTTTAGTACGGTATTGTGCATGATCAGGAGGTTGGTGCCATAGATATTCATGCCATATTCACCGGTTACACTGATGATATTGTTGAAGATATGGGGTACCGAGGTATTGCTGCTGAGATAGCCGCCATAGATGCCACTGGCGCAATTTGTGATCCGATTCCGGCTGATCTCAAGGGTACCTGTTCCAGTGTTCAGATTGAAAGCATTACTCATACCTTCCAGGGTGTTGTCCTGCAGCATCAGGTCTGAAAAACGCTGCATATAGACCCCCGTATAGCCATTGGCGAAGTAATTGTTCAAGATCTGCCAATTCGAAAACAAGTCGTTGTAGCTGTTGGAAGTTACTACCACATGGTAGCCCCCATCTTGGAAATGGTTCAGGGCTAGATACAAGTTGTCGGCATCGCCACTACCACTGGCAGCTACAATGATAGCTCCGGAATTGTTGGCTGATGCTCCAGACTGCCCCTGGAAGTAACAGGAGGTGATGCTTAGATCATCGGATTCTCCTTCGATATGAACCGCCCGGTGATAGGTTCCTCCTGTTTCAAAACGCAGACCCTGGAGCTGAACTTTTGATACGGCGTTTACTTTGATTATGTAGTTTGCTTCAGCGCTGGAGGCGGGGTTGTTCAGGACTACAGAGCCCGATGGCGCTGCCCCGGAACTGATCTTCAAAATGTGGTTGTTAGCCTGGTGCTGTAATACAAAAGCACCGCTATACACTCCGGGATTCAGGATAAACTCAGTGTTCCCGGAAAGGCCTTCCGTATTAGCGCTGCTGATCGCGCTATCTAAAGTGGAAAAACTAGCGCTACTGCCACCCACCGTATATACTCCAGATAATGCCAAAAGTAAGCTGGAGCTGAGCATCAGAATTAACATCGGGATTCGTCTCATGATAGTTCCTCTATGAGTTTTATTCATTAGTTTGCAGAGATTTACAGATTCAGGTCACATTTACATTGGAATACATATTCCACAAAACCAATAGTTTGGGACAACTATGGAGGACTGAGTTCCCGTCAAGTAGAATCCCTAACAGGGGGATAACGTCTCTGGTAGTTAACCCTTCGGTAATCTGCCCAGCGCTTCTCCAGATAGCACATAAAGCTTGACAGATTAAGGCTTTCATCAAACATGCAGGAGTGAAAAAGCCACGTCTTTATGCATGCGAGATAAAACGCTACCGGCAGATTGCGCCACCCCTGTGCGCTGTCTGTCCGCGTATCCTGAAATGCAGGTCATTTCAGGCCTGGCACCGCATCTATCACAAAGAGTATCTTGAGTTCGTGCTCGATATCGTAAAGAAATTCCCAGATAAATACATAATGGAGGTTCACTTCATGGCAGAAAAACAATCCTTTGTCCAGATCGTGGACATGCTAAGCGGCAAGATCGAAAAGATCGTCAACCTCAATGAAATTGAGGCCATGAGTGCCGAGGAAAAGCTGGCCTTATCCAGAAACAAAAACCTGTTTGTAGTCACCCACCGGCTGGAGCCCATCGTAAAAGTAGAGCTCAAAAAGTCGGCGATCTCCCAACCCATGAAATTCAACGAGCCGGAAGTCCCTGTCCCGGCAGAGGAAACTATCCCGGAGCCAAGCGTCGAAACCAAACCCAAAGCCAAGCCCAGGAAAAAGAGCTAAACCTGTCCTAAGTCCCGGTCAGTAAAAAAGCTTTTACAAAATTGTGCCGCTCAAAATCATGGCACAAACTGACAGAAATAGGGCAGTTCTGCGGGATTTATCCTCGCAGATGCAGATATGAATAAGGAGAGACTTATGTTCAAACTGGAAGATAAGCACTTGGAACAAGCTCAGGCCATTGCCGGCAAGCACCGCAAGAAAAAACGCTGTGATGAATGCTATGACCGCGGCTGGATCGGAGTAAGCGAGCAAAACCTGCTGGTGCTTTGCACCCGTTGCGTGGATATGGATGCTGCCATTGAAGATTGGAAAGCATACGTAAGCCAGCACGAAGATCTGAAAGAGCATTTCAGCGAATTGTTTGAAGAACAGGAAGTAGCTGAAGAACACGAAGCCAACCCTGCCCAAAAGCTTTATGATCACAAAAAAGAGCATCCGGTATCCAAGAATACGTACGTGCCGGGACCAAAACGTACAGGAAGAGCAAAGAAGATTTAGAAGCACATGTATAAACCCATTGATCTGAAAGAAAATCCCCGTGATTTAGAAGCACGGGTGCGTGCCTACTGGCAAGTCCATGATCTGGCCAATAAGAGCGTGAGCATCCGCGAAGGGGCTCCGCAGTTTGTATTTTATGAAGGTCCTCCCACTGCCAATGGCAAGCCCGGCATCCACCATGTGATGGCCAGAACCCTCAAGGATGTCGTCTGCCGCTACAAGACCATGAATGGCTATCAGGTAAAACGCAAAGCCGGCTGGGATACTCACGGATTGCCCGTGGAAATCGAAGTGGAAAAGCTACTGGGATTGGAAGATAAACGCGGGATCGAAGAATATGGTGTGGAAGAATTCTGTGCCAAATGCCGTGATTCGGTATTCTCCTACGAAAAGCTGTGGCGGGAAATGACCCAACTGATGGGCTACTGGATCGATCTGGACAATCCCTATATCACTCTCTCCAATGACTATATCGAATCCGTCTGGTGGATTCTGAACAATTTCTTTTGCCGGGATCTGATCTATAAAGCCCACAAGATCGTGCCTTATTGCCCTTCTTGTGGTACGCCTCTGTCCTCCCATGAAGTAGCTCAGGGCTACAAGGACGTGGAAGATCCTTCGGTATTTGTGAAGTTCAAAGCCATGGATGAGGAAAACACCTACTATCTGGCCTGGACTACAACGCCCTGGACTCTGATCTCAAACGTAGCGCTGGCGGTGAATCCTGATGAAGCATACGTAAAAGTGCTGCACAAGGATGAATACCTGATCCTGGCCAAAGCCCGCCTGGAAGTCCTGGATGGTGAATCACAAATAATCGCTGAATTCCCCGGTAAAGACCTGGAAAGAAGGAAATACCAACCTCTGTTCAGCTTCATCCCAGTGGATAAAGAGGCCTGGTATATTGGCCTGGCAGATTATGTATCCATGAGTGATGGTACCGGTATCGTGCATACTGCACCAGCCTTTGGAGCAGACGACTATTCACTGGGCACCAGATATGGACTCCCTTTTGTACAGCCTGTGGATGCCGAAGGTAAATTCATAGCTGCCGTAGAGCCCTGGGCCGGGCAGTTTGTCAAAGCTGCGGATAAGGACATCATCCGCCACCTCAAAGAACAGGGCAGCCTCTACCGCAGAGAGCAGATCAAACACAGCTACCCGCACTGCTGGCGCTGCGACAATATGCTAATCTATTATGCCCGTGAGAGCTGGTACATCCGCACCACCCTCTTCAAAGAACAGCTTTTGGAAAACAACCGCAAGATCGCCTGGTACCCCTCCTTCGTAGGTGAAAAACGCTTTGGCGAATGGCTGGAAAACAACGTGGACTGGGCTCTTTCCCGGGATCGCTTCTGGGGTACGCCCTTGAATATCTGGGTCTGCGATGATTGTAGCGCTCAAGCCTCGGTCGGCTCCCGTGATGAACTGCGTGCCAAAGGACGCCTGATGGATGGTAGCCAGGTGCCCGAAGATATTGAATTACACAGACCCTACATAGATGAAGTAACCCTTTCCTGCCACGCCTGCGGAGGCACCATGCACCGCACTCCGGAAGTGATAGACTGCTGGTTTGATAGCGGCAGCATGCCCTTTGCGCAGTGGCATTATCCTTTTGAAAATGCAGAGCGCTTTGATAAAGAGCTGTTCCCGGCAGATTTCATCTCCGAAGGTATAGACCAGACGCGCGGATGGTTTTACAGCATGCTCACCATTGCCACTCTGCTAAAAGGAGAATCCTCCTACAAAAGCTGCCTGGTCAATGATCTGATCCTGGACAAAAATGGCCAGAAGATGAGCAAAAGCAAAGGCAATTCGGTAGATCCCATTGCCCTCATGCATGACTTTGGTGCCGATGCTATCCGCTGGTATCTCTTGGAAGTGAGCCCGCCCTGGGTTCCCACCCGCTTTGACGTGGATGGCGTCCGGGAGATCAACAACAAATTCATAGGCACCTTGAAAAACGTCTATTCCTTCTACGCCACCTATGCCAATATCGACTGCTTTGATGCCAGTAGCTACGAGTCCGATTGGAACCGTAGTGCCGAGATCGACCGCTGGATCATCTCCCGCCTGCACAGCCTCATTGCCGAAGTGCGCAAACACATGGAAGGCTATGAATTCAGCCGCGTACTGCGGGCTATTCAGGATTTCGTGATCGATGAACTCTCAAACTGGTATGTACGCAGAAGCCGCAGAAGATTTTGGGCGTTTGAACTCACTGAAGACAAGATCGAGGCCTACCGCACCCTGTATCAAGTACTGGTGGAAATTTCAAAATTGATCTCTCCTTTCACACCCTATCTGGCTGAAGAGCTTTACATCAATCTCACCGGAGCGGAAAGTGTACATCTGGTGGCTTATCCAGAGTGCTGCACAGAACTGATCAATACAGCCCTGGAAGCCGAAATGCAGGCTGTGATCGATGTGGTATCCCTGGGCAGAACAGCCCGTGGCGAGTGCGGCATCAAGATTCGTCAACCCCTGGGCAAGATGTATGTCCCTGCCAGATTGCAAGCTGTATTGGACAAAATGCTGGGCTTGGTGCAGGAAGAAGTGAACATCCACGAGATCGAATACATCGCCGAGGACAGTGACTTTGTGCAGTATGAGCTCAAGCCCCAGTTCAAAGTGATGGGTCCCAAATTCGGTAAACAGATGAAAGCCATTGCCAGCCATCTGGAAACCATCGATGGCGCTACAGCCCTGCGTGCCTTTGCCAGTGAGGGCGTCTTCCGCTTTGAGTTTGAGGGAAAGCCCGTGGAATTGGTACCCGAAGATCTGATGGTACAGATCCGTCCCCAGGAAGGCTATGTCTTTGCCAGCCTCAAAGATCTCTTTGTGGCGCTGGATACCACCCTCAGCGATGAACTGCTCCGCGAAGGCTATGCCCGCGAATTGATCAACAAAATCCAATTCACCCGCAAAGAGCAGGGATTTGAGATCATGGACCGCATCGTCGTCCGCTATCATGCCGATCAGGATATCACTGCTGCCATCACCGAACATGGCACTTACATTATGAACGAAACCCTGGCCGATGCCCTTATCGCGGTGGATGATAAAAGTCTGCCCCAGGTGGATATCAATGGCCGTATGGTTTACATGTCTGTGGAGAAAGTACTTGGCTGATACAAACCACCTTCCAATGAACTACCTGAGCAGGGGTGGGAGGACAAGATAGCCCACTTCTGCTTCAACTGCGGCGAAAAGATCCCGGACAAGGCCAAATTCTGCCCTTTCTGCGGTGAGCACATAGAGATCGAGACTCAGACTCCCAAAGCGGATCCTCCACCACCTGAACCTGCAGTTATCAAACCTGTGCCTGCCCCAGATCCTATAGATAACAATATCACTCTGCTGGATGCAGGACAGGTCTTCCGTGGTTATACGATCAGGAAGATGATGAATAAAGACAGCGAAGGGATCAAATACATTGCCGAAAAAGACGGCCGGGAATTTGTCCTGAAAGTCTTTTACAAATCCAGCTTTAGCAACATGAATACCCTCTTCAACCTGCAGATGCGGCTCTCCCGGCTTAACAACCTCAAACAAGCCTGCACTGCCAAAGTGGCGGAAGTAAACCAAAACCACTCTCCTGCCTATATGGCGGTCGAATTTGTGCATGGGATCTCGTTTGCTGATCTGAAGAAGAGTAATCCCGAACGCATTACCGAAGACCTGGTCAGAAAGATTGCCCCAAAACTCGTCAATGCCGCCATCGAAATCCGCAAGCACGGGCTTACCATCTCAAACGCTACACTCAGCAGCCTGATGCTGACCGCAGATGAAGAACCAGTGGTGCTTTCCAGCGGCATTACCTACGAGGAAGTGGACGAACGCGAGGACGTCTTCACCCTGGGAATGATCTTTGCCCAGATGCTTTCCCGCAATTCCCTCTACAAGAGCATCTACAGCGCAGATAGGCTTCGCAACCAGAAGTTCATCAATGTGGGCGGCGTAAGCATGTCGCTGAACAAAACCCTCTCAGAATGCCTGCACCGCAATATCATCCAGAGATTTGTTACTCTTTCCCGTCTGCAGGAAGCCATCTCCAAGCTCCCACCCCTGGAAAGCGATGAAATTTGCCAGGTACAGGAACGGGGGAACGTGGAAGAAGTAAACTCCATCGACAATTCTGCCAAGCCCAGAATGAGAATGGAATATGGATTCTGGATCCTCCTGATTGCCGTGATCGGGATCCTGATCCTGATCTTTACCACCAATATCTATTCAGTCTTGTTTGGTGCCAAGGGAGATAAACTCCAGTACACTGGATTCAATCTCAGTTCCACCGAAGCAGACACCATCGAAACCATTCCCTCAACCCCCGGATTTGAAGTCCGCAACGCTCCTGCAAGAACCGAATATGGCGATCTCAAGTCTACCAGCCGGGAAGACAGTCCTGATTTCCGTAAAGTTCCACCCTCTCCCCTTACCAATACTCCAGCTACCCAGCCCGTAGTACAAAGAGCCCGGCCCACAGCGAATATGGTCTTTGTCGAAGCTGGTACTTTGGGCTTTGGCAGGCTGACTGAAAACCTGGCGCACAATGTCTCCGTCTCGGGTTTTTATATTGGCAAAAACGAAGTCACTCAAGCTGAGTGGAACCGCTTTATGAAACCCGCCAACGTCTCCACTGTGGGTGATAATCTTCCCGTGGACAACGTCAGTTGGTTTGATATAGCCATTTACTGCAATGGCCGCAGCGAGTCCGAAGGTCTTAACCCTGCTTACAAAATCCGTGGTGTAGGGGCTTCCCGCGTGGTGACCTGTGATTTCAAGGCCAATGGCTACCGGCTGCCCACGGAGGCGGAATGGGAGCTCGCTGCCAAAGCAGGGGAACTGAATAGCTACAGCGGCTCCAACGATCCTGCCGATGTCGCCTGGTACAGGGACAACTCTGCTGGAAAGATCAGAACTCCCGGAGGCAAGACTCCCAATGCCCTGGGCTTGTACGACATGACCGGCAACGTCTCGGAATGGTGCTGGGACTGGTATGATGCAAACTACCTCAAAGCCTTGCCCACCTTCATCAATCCCACTGGCCCCCAAACCGGCACCCAAAAAAGCATCCGGGGCGGTAACGTCATCAACGGCGAAGGACGCAATCTCAATATCCTCTGGCGTGAAAAAGGTGATCCCAACAAGGGCTATCAGTTCGTAGGTTTCCGCCTGGTACGCAGCAGCTAAGACCCTGTACAGGCGCTCGCTGAAGCGCCTACAAGGTTTGTTGGCTCCCTTGGCTTTCCTCTAAGCTCTTGTTCAACCAAACGGATTACAAGCTATCCTCATGTCTTGAATCCTTAATCCACTCCCACTCATCCCAAGCGTGGTATGGGTTGTCCCTGAGTGGTGCTGGTCTTAACAACCACATGTCAACATGCACAGGTCGTCCTGGATCATACAATGCGGACACAGCGTGTTTACTGCCCACTCTTTATGAAAGTTACCCTCAGTATTTTACCACCTTGCGCACCTGATCCTTCTGGCCTGGGCTGTTGATTCTGCAAAAATAAACTCCTGCTGCGGAATCCAACCCAGAAGAATCCTTGCCATCCCAGGATACAACCGTCTCTCCAGCACCAAGATTTCCAGAAAACACTGTTTTTACCAACTGACCCCGAAGGTTGTAGATGCTGATCCTGGCGGCACAGTTGTTTTTACTGAGCATTTGGAGGGAGAGGGTGGCAGAAAAAGGATTGGGATAAGCACAGTTGAGGGAAAGCGTTGCACAGGAAGGTGCGGCAGGATCGTCTATTGCAACAAGGGCAGTGTTAAGTCGTTGCAAGAAGAACTGCGAACTTCTTTCATCCCAGTAACCAGTTCGATATTTACTCCAACATGCATAAGCATTACCGCTTAAGGCGATGATATTCCTGTTCATGGTCGTCGCAGGGGTGAGAATTGCATCAGAAGGCCATACAGGCGGGGTGGATTCGGTAAAAACAAAGTACTTCAGGTCGTCAGCCAGGCACATGAAAAGTCCCGGAGATATTTCCACTGCCTTGATGCTGTTCAGTAACCAGGCGTCAGCCGACCAAAGCTGGTTATGCTGATAGTCCAGCTTCTGGAATATCTGGGTGTTGTTAAAAAAGAAACCCTGGTTGTCCCTACCCAGAATGATGTTTTTACTACCAAGTCGTAACCAACCCTCGGCCTCCCAAAGATTAGCTCCCTGAGGTGAAACCAGTTGGGTTAAGGAGCCATACACATAAGAGTTTTGCTCAGTATCATGCCAGGAGATGTTGTGTAAGTTGCAACTAACCAACAAGCCCAAGGGTGTAACGAAAGCAGACTTGAATTCCAGGGATTCAGATGCCTGCGGATCGCGGATGAATGCACAATTGACTCCAGGGACAAAACCATCCATAGGGTCTCCCTGGGAGTCGAAACGCAGAACTCCAAGCCACGTTGAATAAACATCAGTGTTACCGGTAACCCTATGAAGAATATAAATCAGATGATTGTCCTTTATACCGACAGGGCCACCCCGGTTATACCCAGGTATAGAACTTCCCGGAACCAGTACTTTACCAGCGCTATCCCATTGGCATATTCCGCCAGTAATACGCTGGCCGCGGATCTCTGATACTGTGCTGTTCCAGACTATATAGACAGATCCCTCGTAGTAACTTGCCTGATAGTCAAGGGCAGACCCGTACAGACTCGCGTTGGGCACTATCACTCTACCTTCTGGTTCCCAGAGCTGATTTCCAGTTGCATCGATCAACTGGGTCCGAATCGCAAAAGGGTTCTTCACTTCTGCCCAGATAAGCATCACCGTGCCATCATCCAGGCTCAGAGCCTTCAGATAGTCGATCTTCTTGTATGCACCGCCGGACATAATGTTACCCCAGGTATCCATCAAGTACTGCCCCGTAGGAGAAATGATCTGGTAACGTATATACCGTTTCTCTTCTGAGGGGTATACAGGGTTATCGGTCACCACATAAGCCACGAAAACATTATCCTGGATAGGCGTGATTACAGGATCTTGAATGATGCCACTGACAGACTGGCGTAGACAGACTGGCTGGGATAGTACTCCAGATTGATTCACACTCTGGTGCTGCAGAGAAGACATCCCATTCTGAATTTCCTGGTAGACGGTGGATAAGTGACCCTGAGTGCTATACACAAAGGAACTTCTATACAGATAATACACTGGCTGGTTGACCCTGAAGATATCTATCTCTTGCGGCCAGACAAAACCGGTAACATCGATTAGAAATGCTGAAACAGCATGCCCGCTGGTATGCCCTTCAGATTTTTGCACTGCGGCATAAACCATACCCGCTCCTGCAGGATGCAGGGATATACTGGTCAACTGCCAGCTATTTTCCGGAACGCTGAAACTGATGCTGTTGTTTTCCTGAAGATACGTATTGCCCAGGGAATCAAATGTCTGGATCCTGGCCTGGCTCTCGGAGCAGTTTGCCACCAGGATTTTCCCCTCCGGAAGCTCTAAACTGGTAAGACTACTTATCGTGCCAGTCTGGGTGATCAAATCCACCGGCTCTGCCCATAGAGGATTTCCAGCGCTATCTATCTTCAAAGCTCGAGTAATACTTTGGAGCGGGTACTGATCATCTAATTTTTTCACATAGATCCAATACAACTCACCATTGGCTATCTGCATCAGTTGAGCGTCATACACAAAGCCAGAATCTACACTGGCAGTTACATCCAGGCTGATACTCAGGTTTGAGTTTACACGTAGCAATCTTAACTGAGATTCACAATTCAGGCCACACAGGACAGAATTGTCCTGCTGCACCAGCATAGACATTCCTTTGAAGCTGCTGTTATGGTCAAATAGTATCTGCCCATGCAGGCCGGTATTCACATTTATGCCCTGAGCGTTGATACGGTTTATCCTACGCCCTGAGCTCTGGTCGATTTGATAGCTGTAATAAGCCCCGCCCTGATTGTCGGGGACAAGCTCCAGGGGGTTTAAGTTCATATACTGCGAAGTTGCAGCCACACTCCAAAGCACGTCTCCCGATGGACTAAGCTTACAGAATACTCTTGAATCAGTAAACACCAGAAAGTTCCCATCGCTGGTGGCAATCATGCTTGATATGTCATCAAATCCAGTGGTAAGGGGAAGGCAAATTGGATCATCTGACTGGGGCAGATTGGCAGCGGTAAAAGCCTGGAAAAAGCTGTGGGTCTGCCCAGTATTGTCTTCGGCTATCCAAGCCAGCGCATAACTACCATCGGCATTGGCAACCCCCTTCCCTGTGAAGGAAAGGTTCTCTGCGCTAAACAGATGAAGGGGATCAGGCCAGACCTGTGTGGCTGTTATGATAGCTGGCAGAACTATTAGTACCAGTATCGCAACGAAGCGGTTATATCTGTGTTCCATCAGGATTTCTCCCTGGCACGTATTTTGGCAAACCATTACTTATACTTTGTAAGAGGATAAATCGCACTCAGCAGCAACTTGTCAAGACCTTTTTTCGTAAAAACATTGCATACCATCGTAGTATGCTTAACTTGAGCTACATTCCATAAATATCCATGTTTCAAAAAACATCTTGACACATATTGTGTTGGCATACTACATGCATTGCATGAGAAAAAGCACATATTCAGAGATGATCAAGTGGGCGAGAATCTTCGTTCTCTTTTCCTTCCTCCCTACGTCCGGATGCCTGTATCTGAACATCGCCAGTCAGGATACTGCCGTTCCCGTTTACCCCAAGAGGCTTGACGCTTCCGTTGCTCCCAGCTTTGGAGTTTGCATCTCGGATACATATTATTCTGGTGATGATGTAGATACAGAAGATGCAGGCGATGATGTGGTGCGCAGCACCATTGTCTTTGGCGGAAAAGCGGCAATTGGCGTTAACCCCAGATTGGACGTAATCGCCAGTCTATCCGGGACTGAATATACGAGTAACAGCCGTACTGACAACATAGTTCGATCGGAGTACTCCAAAAGCACACATTACAAACTCGGTGCGAAATATCTGATTTGGCAGGAAGGAAAACTCTATTTCTCGGTGTTGCCTTCAGTGTACACTGCGGATGGATATCATTCCGGGGTTAAACATGACCATACGAAATTCAGAAATGACTTCACTGCAAGAGGTTTGGAAGCGCAGTGCCTGTACACCTATAAACCCTTTGATTTTTTCAGTGCCACGGCCGTGGCCCGGGCTCAATACAACCATTTCTCCAAGACTCTGGAGGGAACAGAGTATGGCCCCTACTCCACATTCAATTACGGTATCAGAGGAAACATCCGGCTCTCAGCAGGGGGGTTTCATATTACTCCGGAAATAGGTGTGGAATTTTTGCCGATCACAAATGGATCCACAAGCGTGAATCCCATGGCAAGCCTGGGATTTGGGGTACAACTCTAAGTACCGTTATCCATAAAGAATGATCCTGAACCTGTAAGCCCGATCACGCCCAACCAGGGAGGTAGGGTTGTAATAGGTGGTATTTGCCCCTTCATCAGGCTATTTCTTCCTGAAACTATATCGTTTTTTCCTCATTCGTGATGTGGTTGATTGTCAATAGATTATGTCAGGATAAACTCGTCTTCACCTCGAGATCACCTCGAGTACTCGAGATGATCTCGAGGTGAACACAAGGTAAAACTCACTTGCAGAGTCAAGTACAGAATCACACTTCCACTTGCCGTCTTGCCAGCGCAGGCTGGTGTCTCCTTAACTAAAGCAGAGGCTGAGGAGATTCAAACTCCCACCCCGGTCGCTGGAATAACAGCGAGCTTGGGATAGAATCCCTATCCCTCACCCAATAATCTCTGTCAATATCGCCTGAACATGTTCTTTGGCACCTGCACCATTTTCCGCTACAGGCCCCACGCAGGAGGGGCAACCATCCTGGCAAGTGCAACTGGATACCTGATCCAGAGCTGCCCTGAAGAGCTTGTCCTGGAGATCATAGAGCTTGCGGCTGAGGCCTATACCTCCGGGGATCATGTCGTAGATGGCAATCACGGCGTTGCCATCCGCCAGAGCGCTGTCGGTCTCGCTATGGCGTTCCAGATTGGCAGGATCGCACATCACAAAAAATGGAGCAAGGTTCCACAGTAGATACGCCAGGCCTGCCAAACCGCTTTGAATCTGCACTTGCTGCTCCGCCAGATGGTGACAGCGGGGGCATAGAGTGATCAGATTCTGGGGATTATTGGCTTCCTCAGCAGAGCTAAACTTCCTGAATGGCACGATATGGTGGACATCCCAGGCGCGGCCGGATTCTTCTGCTCCACAATACTTGCAACGGAAGTTGTCCCGCTGCCGGATGGCTTCCTTGATGCGCTTCCAGTCCCTGCCATAGTCGTTGGGATCACTATTCCACAGCCCCTTGGTGCGGATGTTCTCCACTACCTGATGATTCAGTGAAAACCACCAGGCGCTGGTATCCAGAATGCTATCGGGCAAGTCCAGATCTTCATAGCCCAGGACTTCCTGAGTGCCAAAGCGCAGCTTTTTGAAGCCCGTGATGCGGGATATCACCCTTACATTGCCAAAGTATTTCTTTCCCCAGGCAAGGTTGTGCACCAGCTTCAGTTCGGTGAGATTGAGTTCGGTTTCCCTTAGTGCCTGAGTGTAGTAGTTTGACCTGAATGCCTGAAGCTGCACCAGATTCTTTTCCAGATCGAGCTCCCGCACGATCCAGGTTTCCCCGGCATGCAGGTAAATGGCATTGGGATGCGTCATCCAGAGGGCACTGGCAGCATCAACATAACCGATGACTTCGCCATCTGTCATGATCGGATATTGGTTTGAGGCATTGCGCAAAGAAACCCCTGCGGCTGGATAGGCATCCAGGATGCCTACATAGCGGCTTCCCGCCAGTCGGATCGAACCATCCTCTGCCAAAACCTGTAAGTACCCGGAAAGCTCGGTGGGGCTGAGGCTGCCAAAGGCTTCATCCGGCTTCATGGAAAGCTCTGAGACCGCACAGGTGAGCTGCTTGAGGAGTATTTCGGTATTATTGGGATCGATCAGGGCTTGTTCAGGATTGGAATCCCACAGGTATTCAGGATGCCGGCAGATGTATTGATCCAGGGGATTGCTGCCTGCCACCAGGATGCTAAGGGCTTTATTTGCCTTGCGTCCGGCTCGTCCGGCTTCCTGACGGGTGGCGGAAATGGTGCCGGGATAGCCATTGATGAATACTGCATCCAGCCCACCAATATCAATGCCCAATTCCAGAGCATTGGTGGAGATTACCAGATTGATCCTGCCCGAACGCAAGTCCTGCTCTATTTGGCGGCGTTCTTCCGGTAGGTAACCACTCCGGTAGCTGAATACCTTTTCCTGCTCACGATGCTCACCCAGCATCCTCAATAGCAGCATTTCCACGCTACGTCTGGATACGCTGAAGAGGATGGCTTGCATCGGATGCTTGATAAACTCACGTGCCAAAGCGGCAGATTCCACCATGCTGCTGCGTCTGATCCCCAGTTCGGTATCGATCATGGGGGGATTGATGATCAGGTTCAGCCGCTCTCCCTGCGGGGATGCATCGCTACTTATCAGCTTTACCCGGGCTTCGATCAGGGTATTGGCAAAATCCCCGGCATTGCCCAAAGTGGCAGAAGTAAGGATAAACTGGGGACTGCATCCATAGAGCTTGCAGATGCGTTTCAGACGGCGCAGAACATTGGCAAAATGGGAGCCGAACACACCCCGGTAGTAATGCGCTTCATCGATCACCACATAGTTCAAATGGGCAAAAAAAGAGCTCCACATGGTGTGATGGGGGAGAATTCCCAAGTGTAGCATATCAGGATTGGAGAAGAGAATCCTGGCGCTTTTACGGATGCGACTGCGTTCACCAGCAGGTGTGTCACCATCGTAGATAGCACTGCTGATCTTGTGTTTACCTATGCTGTACAGGACTGCGGTCATAGCGGTAAGCTTGGTGGTCTGGTCTTGCGCCAAAGCTTTGGTGGGGAAGATCAGCAGGGCTGTGGAGTCCTTATCGGAGAGGAGTTTATTCAGGATTGGCAATTGGTAGCAGAGGCTTTTGCCGCTGGCCACACCAGTGCTGATCACGAGGTTTTCACCTTTCAGGGATGCTGTAATGGCTTCGGCTTGATGCCCGTACAGATGCCTGATGCCCTGCTTGTGCAGCAAGGTGAGCAGGTCAGGATGCAAGGCCTCGGGGATATCCACATTTGCAGCTTCCCGGGCAGGGATAGTCCGCATCGAGACAATCGAATCACGCCAGCGCTTTTCCTTAAGCAGGCTATCGATATAGCTGTCCAGATGGTTCATTAGGGAAGGATTACCTGCCTGAGTGTGGTTGAATGAGTTCCGGTATCCAGCCGGAGGATATAGATGCCAGCCGGGAGCCGTATCTGGCTCTCAAGGGAGTTAAAAGACTTTAGATGCTTATAGGAGTGGGTTTTCTGTCCCCGGATGTTGTAAATACTGAGGTCAAATGGCTGGTCGTTCATGGATTTGATCTGGAAACTGCCGCTGCTGGAGGGATTTGGGTAGTTCAGGAACAGCGGAGGTGGATTCAGGGGATCTTCGCTGCCTAGATACCCTCCTGTGCCAGTTAGCATGATCTCATCCAGGAAGAGGGCAAAGGCATCCAGGGATACGCATTGCCATGCCAGATAGATGCTTTGATCGCTGTATGCAGAAAGGTTGTATTCATAATCCGTCCAGAGGGCTGGAACCGAAAGATAGGCCTCAGTATGCAGGGGAGTGAAGGTACCAAGGTTGTTGATATCTGTTCCCACCAGAACCCTCAGTCTTTCCAATCCATAGGCTGTAGTGGCGGATCGGGCTTTGAAACTGAGCTCTGCCTGGGTGCCAGGATGGAGTCTGGGGGAAATCAACCAATCGTTGTTGGGTGGGGTAATGCTGCTCATCGCCATCAGCATCCTCGTGCCCTGGGCAGGAGATATCAGCGTAAAAGGAGGAGTGGTAAGGGAAGGTGCAAAGCTGAGCCAGCCCATGGGACTACCTTCCCCGGGGAAATCTGTATCCTGCCAGGTCCAGGTGGAAGAGCCATCCAGATCGAGATTGGTAAAGCGCGGAATCGTCCCGGAAAACGCCTCACAGGCCTCAAACCCCTCATAGAGGATACAGTTGTCTCCTCCCATGGGTACGGTGATACTGATCACGTTTGAGATGCCTGAGAGGGTATTATCCGCATATCTGGCCTGCACGTTGTATGAATATGTGAAGCCAGCGATGATTTCTGTATCGCTGAAAGACAGCGTGGTGCAATCCTGGAGGAAGAGATTGTTGCGGTTGATGCGGTATGAGATCACTCCTGGAGTGGTGGGTGCAGTCCAAAACAAGCGGTTGGTATTGCCATCGAAATAGCCATAGAGGTTTTGTGGGGCATCTGGAGTTTCGCTGTTGCCAAAGGTGAGCATCACATTGCTAAGGTAGTTTTTCAATTGGAATGTGGCTGGAGGATTTTGGGGATCAGGATTGACGGTCATGGATTGGAAACTGATCCCCCTGGGTACGGATTTACTGCTGCAATAGAAGTCATCACTGCTGTTTCCTGCAGCATCTGTGTTTTCATCCACAGCGATGATCAGGTTTTGGTTGCCATTGTAATTAAAGGGATTGCTAAGTGGTATGATCACCCAGCCGTTACCCGGCAAGCCTCCACTGAACCAGCCTGTATCAAGGATACCATTGAAACAGGTGACCAATTCCGTGCCAGGTATCCATCCCGATAGCTGGCTCTGAGTAGTATGCCCCAGGAAAATCTTCCAACTATTGTTCCCATTCAGGAAGCTATTGGAACTAACTAAGTACTGAAAGCCAATACTGGTGATCATGCCGGGATGGTTGATTTCACTGGCGAGGATTATCTGCTGGGTGTAGCTGAAGCGGGCCATGGGTTCGATCGGCAAGCCCTGATGCAGGATGTCGCCACTCCCAATTGTAACTATATCACCAAACAGCAGCAGCCAGAGGGACATGTATAAAGCAGTAAGGATCAGTCTCTTTTTTGCCATACACTCACCTGCAGCATCTTTTGAATGTATTTCCGTTCATTGAGGCGCAGCGTCTGCCAGATATTGAAGGGTTTATCCAGCAGGATGAAGTCCTCATTCAAGATATCTTTCAAGGCATCGAGGCTGCGGTAGGGCTCGCCATCCTTACGAATACCTCCGAGGCGGTTGGCCAGCATAGTTTTATCAGGATTCCACTGGTAGGAATCAGCTATTATCAGCAGACCCCGGGGCTTGATCCTTTCGGGTATAACTTCCAGAAAACGCTGGGGATTGATGGCTTCCTCAAGGGTACCAAGCGCCAGCACCAGATCATAGCCGCTGAATTTCTCCACCAGATTCGAAACATCTGCCTGCCAGAATTCCACTTTTTGGGTCTCTGTATCCAGATTATAATCCCGCAGGGCTTTCTCTTCCAGGCTGAAGATTTCTCCCTCTTCCGGCTTGATATAGCGGATCATGCCGCTTTCTTTCATGCCTGTGGCCAGACGGATCAATCTGGCGGTAGCATCTAGGCCGGTACATCTGCCAAAGTAGCGTGCCAGTTCGAAAGCCATTCTGCCGGTCTTACAACCCAGGCAGAGGGCATTATCCCTATTGATGCGGCCAAAGAAGAGCCTGATCTGATTGATTATGCGTTCACAGAAATCGGTATCCCAATCCAGATCGCACCAGGGCAAAAGCTCAGGATCGTCCTCATAACGGCTATCCTCGATGGTCACAAGCGCTTTGCTGCTGATATAGCGAAATCCTGCATGCTGATAGAAATGCCGCCGGAATGCATAACGTGAATCCCGGATGGCTTCGTTGCCGGTGGAGATAAAGCTGCCACCCTTGATCAGGTTGTGACGGGTATCAAAGGTAGGCACGCTGAAGTCGTCATATATAGGATGAATTTTAAATCCCGGAAAGGCGGAGATTGGGGTCTCCGTCCATTGCCAGACATTGCCGATGAGATCGTAGAAATCGCCAAACTGAAACCTATCCACGGGACAGGCAGAGGCATAGTATTCAAGGTTTATATTGCCTGGAGCCTTTTCCCAATAGGGCTGATCGGTATCTACATACTGATCCCGGAGACAATACCATTCCGCTTCAGTAGGCAAGCGCACCGGCAGCCCAGTCTGAAGCGCTTTCCAATTACAAAAGGCCTTGGCCTCCAGATAGTTCACCTCCACGGGATGATTCCAGGGCATAGGAATGATGCTGGCCATAGTGCGCAAAGAGTACTCTCCTGCTTCATTCCTGATCCAGAATCGAGGCATTTCCGCCTGTTGATAGCTTTTCCAGGCCCAACCCTCTTCAGTCCAATAGTCCTGATGCTGATATCCTCCGGCTTTGACAAATTCCAGAAACTCCTGATTCGAAACCAGATAGCGGGAAACCTCGAAATCCTCAACATCGAAATCCTTGCTGCCATACTCGTTATCCCAGCCATACAGAGGGGCATCAAAAGACTTGCCAAGCGTGATCCTGCCACCTTTCACCGGCAAGAGTTCATTGGCTGGGGCAGCACCACTTTCAGGACAAATAGCCCATAAATCCAGCTGCTGTACCTGATCGATTGGTAACTGCCGGATCAGGACTGATGAGGTTTCCAAATGGATGCGCTCGTGTTCGATACCCATGATGATAGCCCACCAGGGGCTTTCCCAGGTAATCCCTTTATCGCTGAGCGGCATACTCAGGATCAATTTGTCCACAAACTCCCGCACCTGATCGCGATACATACGCACCTCGGGGATCGAAGGCCAGTTGTAATGCGCTTCATTGAGATCATCCCAGCTCATTTCATCCACACCCACAGCAAACATCGATTCATAGGCAGGGTTGATCCTTTCACTGACGATGCGGGCGATATTGAGTTTATTGATATAAAAGACGGCAGTATGCCCCAAATAAAACACCAGTGGATGCCGGAGCGGATCAGCCCTCAGATAGAAGGCATCGTCGTTACTCAGGCTTTCATACAGCTTTTCATAGATATCGAATGTTTTATGGAAATAGTGCCGGATTCTGGTGCGCATTTCTTCAGCGCTACCTTGATTCAGCACCAATGTGCGGATGCCTTTGATATCGTTCATGCTTCCCTCTTGATGCATCTGTTTTACAGCAGATGCAAGATGTTCATAGGTTCTTGCGCATCAGATTCCCTGTCAAGGGAAAAGTCTGCGCTGGGTTTATGCTCCGTTATTGACAGAATATCCCTGATGGAAAAGATGTGCAAAGACTATGAATGATGGAGCGTCAGATTTGGCATGATTACCCTGCATGAGCTTAGCTGCGGTTATACAGACCAGAATATCCTGCACGAGGTGGAGCTTGAACTGCCACCCCAGGGGTTTACAGCTCTGATGGGACCCAATGGGGCTGGGAAATCCACCTTGCTCTATGCCATTCTGGGCTATCTGAAGCTACGACAGGGGCGAGTGGAAATCTTTGGGAAAAACCTGATCTCCTATCGCCGCAATGCCCTGGCGCGTCACATTTCTTTCATCCCGCAGGAAATCCACAATGAATTTGATTACAGCGTGTTTGATACCGTACTGATGGGGCGATATCCATACCTGAGCCTGATGCAATCCTACGGCAGTGGAGATCATGCCATCGTGGAAAGTGCCTTGCACCAGCTAGGTTTGTGGGATCTCAAAGACCGCTATCTGATGGAACTGAGTGGCGGTGAAAAACAAAGAGTGTATATCGCCAGAGCTTTGGCTCAGGATACGCGTTACATCCTCCTGGACGAAAGCCTCTCCCAGCTCGATATCAATTATCAACTGGAGATCATGCACCTGCTGCGCAAGATCAGCCTCGAGCAGGATAAAGCCATCATCCTGATCTCACACAATCTCAATCTGGCAGCCAACTATGCTGATCGCCTGATCTTCCTGAAATCCGGACGGGTGATCCATAGCGGTAGCCCAAAAGAACTGATTGAAACCGCTAAACTTAAGGAACTCTTTGGGATCGACCTGACTACTGCGCTAAACCCCCTCTCTGGCAATCCCAATATTATCTATCCCTGAGCAGATTATAAACTCATCTATCATAAGGAGTTTGGCAATGCTAAAACAGCTTATGTACCTGGTGCTGGCCATTATGCTGATGTCCTGCTCGCCACGGGAGCAAAAGCCAAACCAGGGCTTTCAACCCCAAACGCGTCAGCAGGAGGAGGTGCCAGAGTACTACTCTGCCAAAGGTTACAAAGTTACCAGAGTGGTGGATGGTGATACCTTCATCATCGATATGGATGGAAGTGAAACCCGCATCCGACTCATCGGGGTAGATACTCCCGAAAGTGTGCATCCCAACAAAGATGTGGAAGCTTATGGCCTGGAAGCCAGTGCCTTTTTGAAACAACTACTGGACGGGCAGAGCGTAAACCTGAAATACGATCAGGCCAATGCCGCCACCAACCACCGGGATAAATACAAACGCCTGCTGGCCTATGCCTATCGCAGCAGCGATGGACTCTTTATCAATGCTGAAATCATCAAGCAAGGCTATGGTCATGCCTATACGGTGTTTCCTTTTGAGGAAGCCCAAAACTTCCTGCAATATGAGCGTGAGGCCAGAGCAGCCCAGCGGGGATTGTGGCAGGATGAACCTGTCTCTCAGGAATCTCCAGCCCAGTCGAAGCTTGTCTATGTGAATTCTTCCAGCGGTAAGTATCACCGCCAAAACTGCCGCTATGTAAGCACCAACAGCCTAACTATGTCCCTGGCAGAAGCCAGGCAAAAGGGCTATACCGCCTGCAAAATCTGCAAACCCTGAACTTGCTTGTTTAACTGGTGTTTACCTTAGGTTCATCTCGAGATCACCTCGAGTACTCGAGGTGATCTCGAGGTGAAGACGAGGTTATACTGACATAATCAATTGATATTCAAGCAAGTTACAGTATAGTCTATTTCAGCCCGGCCCTCTCCCACAAGGGGTAAGGGGCACCATAACTCCCTCTCCCCTTGCCGGGGTCCCCAAAGCGGAGTTTACGAAGTTTTGGGGTGGATTCGGGAGAGGGCCGGGTGAGGGGTAAAGGAAGATTGTTACGTATTGATGATACCATCAATTCTTGGGGCTTACGCCACCAAGCTATGGGATGTCGCCCCTCCAGGGCTTTGTGGTTCATCTACTGCTTTAAAGGGTATCGGTAATGCTGTGTAATACAGCGAACCTTTACAAAATCATGCCTTTCCTGAGTAAGTCACATGCGCACGATCTTCTTAACTATCCTTTCTTGACCAGAGCTGGCTCTCAGGAAATAAATCCCTGCCGGAGCGGGATATCCTTTGCTATCCAGGCCATCCCATTCATACCAGGATTCACCTTCTGGTGATACTCCTTCATGCAAGGATCTGATCCGCTCTCCCCGCTGGTTGTAAACTGCCAGATTCAGCACTGCGGCTGAGGATTTTTCGATAACGATACTTGCCCGCTCCCGGAAAGGATTGGGAAAGGCATTACTGATCTTGAGTGCGGGGCTCACATTTACAGGATCGTCATTTGAGACTCCTGTGGCAGCCACACTGATGTATCTGGTGGTATTTGCCATGATGTTCACTTTCACATAGCAGACATTCATAGTTGCGCCCCGATCCACCTGTTCCAATATCCCACCGGTTACTCTATAGCTGGAATATCCAGGCGGCATATTGAATTTGATCAAGCCATTTTCAAAGCCTTGGGAATTGTTGTTGACCACTACGCACATGACGCTGTCGGCCGTGGCGTTGTTGGAAGGATAATAGTTTTCATACAGATAGGTGCCGCTGCTGCCAGCATAGATCGTGGTCTGGGGTGTGAAGCTACTGCCATTGACCCGGATCATCCGGAAGGCACGGTTGCCATCACAGACGCTGCGAGTGGAAAGATTGTAAGGCTGTTCGTAGATCGAACCGCTATTGTAGTGCACATGTCCCCACAGCCCAATGCCCACACCCAGGCTGATGAGATTGAGTTGCTCGGTAAAATCGTAGTGATAAAACATCGCCTTGGCAGTACCTGGATGCAAGGCCAGCTCTGTATTCAGCCAGGTGAGTTGGGAGGGGATGAAGCTCTCATAGCCGTAGATGTTGTAGCGCCAATTGTCATAATTTGCATAGCTTTCCATGCCGATGTAATGCACGTTGCCATATATAAAGCTATAGTCCTGGGTGTACATATTCCAGCCGGGATTGGGATTATCCAACCAGGGCCAGCCAAAGTATTTCCACCAATTGCGCCGGGAACTGCCTTGCGGACCCGGAGTGCTGTTCCAGCCGCCAAGATCATGATTGCCATTTACCATGTAGAGTGGCACTTCCAGGAGCGCCAACACCCGCTGTGACCATCCATACCAGTATTGACCGGCCAGGCCTTCAAGCTCACCTTCGTTGACTAAGTCTCCGGTAAAGAGGACAAATTCCGGACGGATCAGATTGATATCCTTGATCACTTCACGCAGGTCGATTACTGAAGTGGAATCTGTATCATAGCCAGGATTCGGGTAATAAAGGCGATTGGGCAGATGTGTATCAGTGATGTGAATGAAGTAGTAATTGGTCTTGCGGCTGGGGATCAGGTGGACGGCATTTTCCGTCACGTCGTGAATCCCTCCTGCAGCCGTAACTTCCAGATCATAAAGCTCAAACACAGGTACTTGTGGTACTGTGGCTTGCAGGATCCAATAGTTCATGCCTGCTTGCCATTGGGCGGAAAAGATGCTGAGATTGACCCGCTTGGTGCCATGCAAAAGGGCGGCATTCCAGCCTGTAGTGGTTTGTGGAGCTATCGCTGTGATCTCCAAAGTCTCTCCGGGGATATGGATCGCCGGAACATTCAGGATCGGCTTTTGAATCACGGTAAGTGTATCCCCCACAGCATTCCAGGCTGACCTGGCGGAAAGGGGAAGAAATGCCAACCCGAGCAGGCAGAGGATGATCCAGTTTAGGGGTATTGATGTCGTTTTATGTGTATTCATAATCTGTTTCCATGAATTGATTGATCCCTCTCCCCTTGTGGGAGAGGGGTAGGGGTGAGGATGCCAGGTTTCATTTATCCAACTCATCCTGGATCTTATCTATCACCATAGCAAACCCGTAGATAACTTCTTCATTACTGAATCTGAGCACTCGGAATCCCATGTCCTGCAACTCATTGCTTCTATCCTGATCTTCAATTATCTTAATATCTTCCATATGATGGATCCCATCAAGCTCAATCACGAGCTTTTTTTCATAGCAGACAAAATCTACAATCCGGTAGCCCAGCTGTTGCTGACGGCGAAACTTGTAGTTCAGGAGTTTGCGGTTTCTCAGAGCTTGCCATTATACTTGTTCAGCGGTTGTAAGGTTGTGCCGCATGAGTCTGGCATATTCCAGGCGCTGCTCTGCAAGTGCTTTGTGGTGAATGGTTTTCATAAACCTTTTTACCCCTCACCCCGGCCATCTCCCACAAGGGGAGAGGGAGCTATAATCTCTCAAGTATACTCCTGACTGTATTAATCGGAATGGCAAACCCAATCCCCACATTACCGCCGTTTTCGGAGAATATAAAGGTATTGATCCCGATCACTTCGCCATTCACGTTTACCAATGGTCCGCCGCTATTACCAGGATTCACTGCCGCATCGGTCTGGATCATGTTTTTATAGTCATGCCGGTCTTCCCGGGAGGCAAAATTGCGCCCTAGAGCAGAGATCACACCTACGGATACGCTGGGCTTGGAATCATTCATCAGGAAGCCATAGGGATTGCCCAGGGCAATACTCCATTCGCCAATGATCAGGTCATCTGAGTTACCCAAAGTAGCAGAAGGCAGATTGTTGCCACTGATCCTCAACTTGGCGATATCATGAATCTCGTCGATACCAATGAGTTCCGCATCAAATTCCCGTTTATCCGGCAGCACAACCTTGATCTGAGTTGCCCCGCTCACTACGTGGGCGTTTGTGATGATAAAGCCTTTGCTATCGTAGATTACGCCACTACCAATGGATTGCACCTGACGGCGCATGGGGGCAAAATCGAAGAAATCGAAGAATCCGAAACCAAAAGCGGAACGACCCCGCACAATCTGGGTCTTGATCACATTGATGCTTACTACCGCCGGTTCGATATGTCGAACTGCCTCTGTGATTGAATTATCCCGGTTTGCGACGCTGGCTTTTGAGGATTTGGAATCAGTCTTGAACATCTCATTTACGGTAACGGGACGATCCTGAAAATGATTGATCAGAGCCATGGTGATCCCGGCATTGATGATGATCACGATCAGGATAATGGGAATCAGGCAACCGCTTCTCATTGGAACTTCTTGATCGCAAACTCGATGGTGCGGATGCTGACTGTGGTCTCAAAGCATGGTCCCTTGGGACGCTCATTGAGCACTGCATAGACCGGATAACGCCAGGAATCCCTTACCCCATCTGTGAGGTCACGATGGCAGGCCACGGCTACGATCACGTCTGGATTGAGGTCAGTGATCAGCTTGCGGGCAATCGAGCCACCCGTGGCCACCGCTGCTTTCACATTGTATTTTGCTGCCATTTCATTCACAGCTTTCATATCGCATTCGCCGCAGCCTTCACATTCATTGATGTCACTGGTAATGCGAATCTTGCAATCTGATTTTTGCAGGCATTGGGGGAGCAGGACGAGGATATTCTGATGGCTGATATCGCTGGCGGCAGAGAGCACAATCTCGTTGGTAAAATTCAGGAAGCTTTCCTGGAGATCGATCTTTTTTTGCAAGCTGATGGTGCCCAACCATTTGGCAAAATAGTAATAGATATGCACCAGCATCCATTTGGCATAAAGAGCCAGCCACTTGGGTTTAAGCTTCTGGTGAGTACTCATCAGGTTCAGAATCCAGGAGGATACCAGCCCCACCAGGACAATGAAAAACATGGTGTACATGACAGTCCCAAAGGCTGAGAGCCCCAATTGAAAATAACTGCTGAGGGCCATGGAGAAGAATAATGCGGCGATGATCACCAGGCTCAGGCTCACAAGCAATGGGAATTTTATCACGGCTAAATAATATTCTTTCATAATGCTATCCTACTTTTTCACCGGGATTAAGGCGAGCTCCCAGATGGAAAGCCCAGGCATCCATGGCCCTCTTTCCGGCAGCTTGCACTTTACTTATCAGGATTTCACCATCACCTGCGGCAATCGTGAATCCTTGGTTTTTGATTATCTTGCAGATTGTCCCTGGCTCATGGGTGGAGCCGGGGCTGTCCATTTGCGCATAAAGGATTTTAAGTTCTTTATCACGAAACATCGTGTATGCACCTGGCTCTTCCGCATAAGCTCTGATCTTATTCAGAATCAAGTTACAGGGATTATGCCAGTGCAGGAGGGTATCTGTTTTGCCAAACATCTCAGTATATGTGGCCAGACTCTCGTCCTGAGGCTGTTCCGGGAAGGATTCAGGAGTCATTAAGTACTGCATTAATAACATCGCTGCATGGTTTGCCAGGCGGTCGTGCAGGCTGGAGTAGCACTCACCCTCATCTATGCTCAAGCTTTCCTGTACCAGGATGGGTCCAGCGTCCATCCTGGCAATAAGGCGGAAGATAGTATTTCCGCTTATTGTGTCTCCATTCAATATGGCAGTGCGGATCGGGCTGGAGCCCCGGTATTGGGGCAGCAGGGAAGGGTGTAGGTTCAGGCAAAGAGCGGTTTTGCGCAGTTCTCTGCCCAAAAAGGCACCATAGGAAGCGGTGATGATAAGATCTGGCTGCAAGGCTTTGATCCGGGTGAGGCTTGCCTCACTATTAATATCCTCAGGTGTAAACACCTCAAAACCAAGCTGCGCCGCAGCCAGTGCCAGAGGTGTGGCTTCCAGGATTTGTTTTCTGCCTTTGGGACGGGAAGGCTGACTGATCACCAGCAGAATCTGATGCTCCTTGTGAGATACCAGCTCTTCCAGAGCCGGGATACCATATTCAGAGCTGCCGATGAAGATCAGCTTCACTAGTCGTCTGCGTCCTTCCTGATGTTTGTGCCATTTACAGCAGTGGCTTGCATCTCATTCAGCTTACGCTTCAGTTTCAGTTTGGCCAGGGTAGATACCCTATCGGTAAAGACAATACCATTGAGGTGATCAAGCTCATGCTGGATCACTCTGGCTTCATAACCCTCGGCTTGGGCGTGGATGCGCTCTCCGGCAAGGTTTGTGTATGAATACTCGATAAGATTGGCACGGGCTACATTGGCGTAAATCGCCGGTAAACTGATGCAGCCCTCTTCATCGATCTGTTCTCCAGATTGCGTTGTTATCTCAGGATTGATCAGCACTATGGGGTCTTTGTGGCCTTCATCTCTGGACCACCAGGGATCCATTACAAACATCCGGAAGTCCAGACCCACCTGATTGGCAGCGAGGCCTACTCCATCCCGTTCGTACATAGTATGAATCATATCTGGAATCACCTTATGCAAGTCCGGGTTTTGGGGATCAGCTTCCGGCAGCTTTCGCCGCAGGATCTCGTCTCCCAGGATACGTATGGGTAAAAGCTTGGGCATAGGACTTAGCTGGCAGGTGTCTGCGGAGTATTGATATTCAGGATAGAGACTATGGCCGAGCGTTGGAAATCCACCCTAATCTTATTGGTATCATCGATCTCGATCACGACGACGTCTTTGTCCGGTTTGATGGAAACCACGCGGCCATAGATGCCGCAGGAAGTGAGGACTTTGTCGTTTACTTGCAGACTATCCAGCATCCTTTGCATTTCTTTCTGCCGTTTTTGCTGGGGTCGGATCATGAGGAAATACATGATGGCAAACAGTGCTGCGAAGAAGATCAATGATGAACCGGGGAATCCCCCTTGAGGTGCGGCAGCGGGTGCTGCCTGAAGTAGTATATATGTCATTTTTTCTCCTATAATCCAAAGAATCTTGGATAGATACGTATTAAGATTTGTAAGGCCAGATTGGCGTAGATTCCAGCCAGTAAGTCATCCACTACCACTCCCAGTCCTCTGGGGAGTTTCTGAGATATATTCACTGGCCAGGGTTTGGCAATATCAAAAACTCTGAACATCACGAATGCATAGAGGCCGATCAGCCAGCTATGCGGTAAAAACAGTACCGCCACAAAGTATCCGCACAACTCATCGATTACAATGCTTCCGGCATCATGACCCAGGCTTTCCTCTGCTTTGGTTGCCATCACAATACTGAACAGCGATACTCCCATTACAGCCAGCGGCAGGGCATACAGGCACTGCTCAAAATACATGAAGGAAGGCAGCAGTATATACAATCCATAAGCTGCCAGAGACCCAAATGTACCGGGAGCAAAAGGAATAAATCCAATTCCTCCCAGACTGGCGATCAGGGTATAGAGATTCAGCTTGGCTTTCATATTACAGGCTGATTGTTACGTAAGCCTCGGTTTTGAGTTGCTCGATCCAGGCATCATAAGCTTCCATTTGCTTTTGCTGGAACATGAAATTATAGAGCTGGTCTTTCACTTCATCAAAGGTATAAACCCGCTCCTGCATTTCCTGATCCCGGATAAAGAGATACAGTAAATCCTCATTTTTCAGTACTTCAGTTACAGTACCAACTGGAGTGGCAAGGATCGCATCTTTGAACAGATCAGGTAAATCTTCAGCCGTGAAATCTCCCAGCAGTCCACCCTCTGCAGCGGTTTCAGGATCCATGGAATACTGCCCTGCCAGCTCGGCAAAGCTCACTCCTGAGAGGATCTGATCGCGTACTGCATTCATCAAATCCATTTCCCTGTTTTCATCAGCTTCGCTAGCAGATAGAAGTTTCAGAATGTGCCGAACTCTGATTTCTTCACCTTTTTTCTCTTCCAGCTTGATGATGTGATAGCCAAATTGAGTTTGCACCACACCACTCACTTCTCCAATAGCAAGCTGAAACGCTGCATCTTCAAAGGGCTTTACCATCATGCCGCGCTTGAAGAAACCAAGATCTCCACCCTGGCTACTGCTGGGACATTCACTGTACTGGGTAGCCAGTGTAGCAAAATCCTCACCACTTTGCAATCTTGCCAGAATGGCATTGATACTGTCCAGTTTGGCAGTTTCTGATTCAGGACTGGGCTTTACTTCCCGCATGATCATGCGCAGATCCCAGGATACAGGCTTCACTGCCATGCTATCCTTACTGGCTTCGAAATATGCTCTCATTTCCGCTTCATCCAGTTTCACGCGGGAAGAGATGTATTTGTCTACAAGCTGCTCAGTAAGGGCATTCTCGGTAAGCTGATCTATGAAGTAGTTCAAAAGATCTGTTTGGGTAAGCCGCATCTTGGCCAGATCACTGATAAAAGCAGCTTCGTTCTGATACTGAGACCGGATATTACGGATGTAGCGTTCTGCATAACTCTTGATTCTGGATTCATCCACCTTGATATTCAGGTCTTTGGCTTTTTGAATCATGAGTTTTTGTTCGATCATTCCATCCAGGATTGTCAGAGGACTCATTTTTGACACATCTATGCCAGTGGATTGCATCTGGGCTGTCTGTTTTTGCAGATCAGAAAGCAGGATAATATCCCCGCCGATCCTGGCCACTATTTTGTCCAAAACTTCAGCAGAGGCCATCAGACAGGCACTCAGCAGAATCAGGACTACAATCACTTTCTTCATGCTATATCCTTTAATAATAATAGATTTCATGGTTTTGGGATTTGATCTCACGCAAGAGGGATTGAAATACCTCTTCCTGTTTTTCCAGGATGATCTTGCGTTTGATTTCGGCGCGGAAATCTTCGAAATTTGCCTCACCTTCCATTTCCTTCATGTCTGTATAGCGAAAAACGTACCAAAGCTGATCTTTTAAGACCACTCCCGGCTCATCTTTCTGCATTTCACGGGCTTTATACCAGAAGCTGGAATCAGCCGAAGCCGCAGAAACAAAGCCCAGCATACCCTTTTTATCTTTCAAGGGCTCGGTGGAATACCTGGAGACCGCGGCATCAAAATCCAAGCCCTGATTGAGTTGCATCAACAGCCTTTCCGCACTCAGCTTGTCAGGAAGCTGAATTCTCTGAATCTGATACTGTACGGAAGGTTTCTGGAATTCAGCCTGATGGATGCGGAAATAGGAAAAGAGCTGATCCTCGGAGACCTGAACTTCTGCCAGACGTCTGGCAATCAAGGCATTGGCTTTCACTTTTTTGGCTGCATAGCTGATCTTCTGCTGAATTGCGAGGTCTTTGCTCATGCCCTGTTTATCAGCAGTCTGAGCTAATAAAGTGAGATTCACCCAATCCTCCACAAAGCGTTTACGAGCATCAGCCGATAAAGAATCCCATTCTTCCACGCCGAAGGTTGATTGAAATGCCTCCAGAGTCAGCACCTCGTTATTCACTTCAGCCAGCTTGGCGCTATTGTCTTTTTCCTTTCTGCAAGCTGTGGCCAGCAGCAGGATCAAAAACAGGAACCAGCAGAATTTTCTCATAGATAGGGAGGAGTGTATTTCACCCGGATGTAGGGAGCTTTATCCCTTGGTAGGTCCACAAAGTGGTAGAAATTGAGCTCTCCAAAGTCTTTTCTCTCGTTCAGAGAACGGATCACAATCCCTTTATTTTCCTTGCTTCCAGCCAGATAGGCCTGGATGAAGGGAGTAATATCGATGGCTATATACTCATCGTTGTTTCTTGCGATACTCTCGTAAGTGTATTTCAGTACTTCCAGATTTGTAGTAGGCACCACTTCAGCACCATCGGGTTCCACTTTCACCAGATAGGGAAACACCCGGTAAGAGCCGATATTGGTCAGATTGGCGGCATCAGCTTTGATGCTCAGGATCAATTCTGCTTTGTTGACATTAACTCTTTTCAGATCAGCAGGACTCAGGATATTGCCTTGCATATCCTTGTATTTGGTGGAATCAGGCTCGATTTTCACAAACATGCGGGTAGGGCTGAAATTACTGAGCTTGAAGACCCCAGGCTGCACAGCGGTTTCCGGTACGACAAAGCCATAGGTATCTTTCACTGCCAGAGCGCTGAAGCTTGCGAATTCTGTCTCAGTGGCAGTCTTATACTTGTAGCTGAGGCGGGATCCTGCCGCACTGGTAGCAGCTCTGAGCTCGATGAAACCTTCGTTTACAGCTTCAACCAAGATATTGAATCCCAAGGTGTCGGCTGTGGAACTCCAGTTCTTTATCACAGTCTCAGTAAGCTCCACATGGATGGTATCTCCAGACAGAGAAACGGTATTGGGAATGGTATATTCGGCAAAATGCTCACGGAAGGAACTCTCCAGCACCAATGTATCAGGTTTATCAGTCCATCCGCTTTCCACTTTGTAGAGCCGGATTTGCAGGGGATCACGGGATATGGGATCCCGACGCAGGAGATTCAAGGCCAGGCTCGCTTCCCGGATTTCATAAGCGGACAGATCCTTCTTCATCCCCGTGAAACGCAATAAACTCATTGCCCTTGCTCCCTGCCAGTTTCCCACCAGAATCTTTTCTTCCGATCCGGTGATCGTTAGCAAAGTATCAGGAGGAAAGCTGAAACCAGATACAACAGCCAAACTATCGATAATGGTTTGTGATGCCACATTTGACCAATTGGTTCCGGTCAGGTTATCTTTCTTTGTACAAGCAGTACTCAAGAGCAGAATCATGCTCAGGATCAGTAGCAAGGGTAGCTTAAATGAATTCATATATTCTTATCCTGTAAATTTAGATATTGTCCATTAGTATTTGTAGTAGGCGTTGTGAATATGTAGATAATTGGTCAAGTTTTTTTTGCAGAAGGCTACTGGACATGGAATTGGCAGCTATCCCCAAGCTGTGGATAAAGTGTGGATAAACCCACCCCTTGAACTGCCACTTATCCACAGAAAAAATTCCTAACTCTCTGAAAGACAATTTATCCACACTTATCCACGAGAAGTAATGCACTCCTGTGGATAAGTATCGGCAAGGAAGGTAAAAACTCTTGTTTATCAAGCCTTTTTCCTCAACTGCGCAGGTTCTTGATCATCAGTTCCACATGCGAACGAAAATCTCCATCACTGCGGAATTGATTTTCGATCATGCGCTTGGCATGCAAGACGGTAGTGTGATCTTTGCGATTGAAGTATTCGGCGATATCTTTCAGCGAAAGCGAAGGAATCAGAAGATTGGCGAGATACATCGCCACCTGGCGGGGAAAGGCGACATTGGGTTTGCGGCTTTTTTCGGAAATCTGGGTGATGCTGAGGCCGTAGGTGCTGCAAACCTGTTGCGTAATGGCATCCAGAGTGATCTCACGGCTTACTTCCGAAATCATATCCGAGAGGATGTTTTTGGCGATTTCCGCATCGATATCCTCAGGATTGAGCTTATTATAGGATGCATAAGCCAGGATCCTGATCAGAGAGCCTTCCAGAGCTCTCACACTGGAAGTAATCTTCTCGGCGATAAAGGTAAATACTTCATCCGAGAGATTGATGTTTTCAGGCTCGGCTTTCTTGTGCAGGATGGCTACCCTGGTCTCAAAATCCGGATCCTTGAGATCTGCCAGCAAGCCGCTTTCAAAGCGGGTAACCAGCCTTTTCTCCAGATCAGGAATATCCTTGGGCGGACGGTCAGAGGTGAGGACTATCTGCTTCTTGTTGTCAAATAAGGCATTGAAAGTATGGAAAAATTCTTCCTGGGTTCCTTCCTTGCGGGAGAGGAAGTGGATGTCGTCCACCAGGAGCAGATCCACCTTGCGAAACTTAGCACGAAATTCCGGCATTTTATTGGCCCGGATGCTTTCGATCATCTCATTTGTGAATGCCTCACTGGTGGTGTAATAGATAGAGCAATTACGGCCTTCCTGATAGACGAAATTGCCGATCGCCTGCATCAGATGCGTCTTACCCATTCCGCTTTCTCCATAGATGAACAGCGGATTGTAGGTATAGCCAGGGCTTTCAGCCACAGCTTTGGCGGCAGAGCAGGCAAAATTGTTGTTTTTGCCCACCACAAATTCCTCAAAGCTAAACCTCTCATTCAGTCTGGCATTGAGCGTGACTTTGTTGCCACTATACTCCGGCAATTCACTCTTCTCTGTCGTATTGCGGTAGGGATGGGTGATAAACTGAATATCATAGCTGCGTCCGTACAAGGCAAACGAGATTTCCGCCAGCACTTTCTTGTAGTTTTGATTGAGGTAGTTAGCTGAAAACTGGGTAGGTACCCTCACCATCATAGCTACATCGGTCATGTCCACGAGCTTGGTATCATAAAACCAGGTCTTAAAACTCTGAGGATTGATATTGAGTTCCAATTTATCCAATATATTCTGCCAAATATCCTGATCCATAAGTCTATCCTTCTAAAAAAATCATCCTTTATCCACAAACTTCGGGGTGCTCTCCACAAGTATCGGTAATACCGCCTAAATACATGCAATACAACATAATATGAATCTCACAATGAACACAACAAAACCAATCAGGCTGAACTTATCCACAAGTTATCCACATGCATCGCTTAGTATCTATCCTGCAAGAGATTGACAGCCAGGATGAGAGACTCCCAAAGCTCAAGGTATGTAAATCCGCAAGGGCAATTTTTGTCAAGCACACAAAAGCTAGAGTTTCAATGGCTTAGCTATGCAATACAATCGCTAATCTATACAGAGTAAAAGCAATTAGGCGGCAGATGTGTAATTCAACTAAATCGCAAGCTATGATTATAACCTACTATTATTAATGATTTTATCGATTTATAAAGATGTCTTGATATTGGGAGCCGATGGCATGTTTTCTCTAAACACCGAAAATATGCCTATACTACTTCAGAAAGTAATTTCTCCACATACTCATCTCCCTATGTGGGATAGGGTTGTGGTCAGCGCTGCAAGTTAAACCAAACAGAGAATACCTTTGTCACATTTTCTTGAGGTTACCGGCACCAAGCTTTGTTGTGTAGCCCCTCCAGGGCTCTGCGTTCGATCTGACGCTTTCGAGAGTCTTCGCATAGCTGCTTAGTGCTGCGAACCCTCGCTGTCTTATTGGATTTGTATATTCAATTTGCTACTCATCTGAAACACAGAGTTTTACCTCGTGTTAACCTCGAGATCACCTCGAGTCCTCGAGATGATCTCGAGATGAAGGTGAGATTAACCTGAATTAATCTATTGGCAATCAGACAGGTATGCCTTGAGATAATACCTCATACCCCAAACCTTTCACACAAGGGCTTAATGATTACATCGCATCGAAAGAGGGTTCGAATCCCTCTTACTGACCCATTTTTTACCTGGATCTAACTGATGTTTTTTGAGTTGAATTCTACAAGTTTATCCCAGTCTATCTTGCCTTTGGTACAGAATCTATTTGTAAAAGAAGCTGTGAATTGGTTCAGTAACTCGGAGTATCTTTCCATAAACATCTCATTTTTCTGTCTGGCCTGATATCCAAGCGGTTTAATGATTCTGAGATAAAGCCCACTGTCTCCAGATATAAACTCCCAAAACATCTGCCCGCAGTATTTTATGTATTCATCCTTTTGGGGCTTGCTATCTCTACCGTAACAGCACCCATTAACTGCTATTACGTTTTGCTTCGGGGAATTTGTACGTAGAGTTTTTGCTGCTTTTCTGAAGTAATCCTTCATTTTCGAAATCTGACTGCTATTACCCCAATTTGGTCCAGATTTAATTGAAATGAGATAGCGTATTTCATCTTTCTCGAATTCCAGATCTATGCCCTCAACTCCCGATTTAACACCCCCATAGACTTTCGAACATACAAAGATTGCTAGTTTTTCAAGAAAGTCACCAAAAATGGTTTCTTCTTGTGAAGACAAATGAGCATCAACGATTGATTTGACAAGTTCATGGGAAGTAATCACATTCTTTGCCTTAAACAGATATGGATTTTTCCTGCGCAAAACTGATTCGAGCTTAAGCTTGATCATAGACTCATAACGTTTCTTATGGAATGAATCGATGTTGGCACTGATAAAATCAGTTATATCTTTGTCTGATAGAGTGTTCATTTAAATCCTCTAGTTCAAATATGCTTTTTTGATGTTCAAAAAACTTGTTTGCTACTAAACGATAGTAATCTTCATTGATGTCGATTCCAATTGCTCGTCGACCCAAATCATTCGCAGCCTCAATAGTAGTACCGGACCCCATAAAGGGATCAAGTACAGTATCTCCTGGTTTGGTAAACAACTTTATGAACCACTCAGGTAAAGCATAGGGAAATGCTGCACTATGTTTTTTATTGCTACATTCTGTAGCAAGATGTAGAACATTTGTGGGATATACATGCTGTTTCCCAACCCAATTCGAGATATTTTTCCCAAAGCCACTTCCAACCTTTGATAAATCCCTGATTTTATCTGTATCCGAAAGATTAGCAAGCCTGGATTTTGACCAATCACCAATTGGAACCATAACTTCATCCTGGTACATCATAAACTCACGGCTTTTATTAAACTGAATAAGCCTCTCCCAAGAGTCTCTGAACCGATTTGGCCATTTCCCGGGGTAACAATTCTTCTTGTGCCAGACAAATTCTTCAGTCCATAGCCAGCCTCGTTTTCTCATTTCCAAGATCAATTCTATAACATAAGTATGCCTTTCGCCATTTACAACCTTTTCTTTGATATTGAGAATGAAAGTGCCTTTTGAATCTAAAACTCTGTATAGCTCATCACAAAAGGGGAGAAACCATTGCACATACTTATCTGGATGAATTCCCCCGTATGTTTTTATTCTACTGTCAGCATATGGAGGTGATGTAACAATCAGATCAACACTGTCGTTATCAAAACCCCTTAGAATATGAACTGCATCACCAAGGTAAAGAGATGTCGTCCCAAATGAATTTATATTTGCTTCCATAGTGTTACCCTAGTGATTGTAGCCTTGCTGTCAATAAAAAACATCTTATGATATGAATTCGAAACACACTCACACCTCAGATGATCTCAAAGATCAATTCTTCTCTGCTGGCAGGGATTTCAGCTATTTTGTAGGCATCCCGGATCAGTTGTGCCACTTCCTGCCCTTTGGCCAGATCATTGGCATACACTACTCCGATTTTGTCTCCGGCCTTGATCTGATCACCAATCTTGGGGCACAGCAGCGCTCCCGAAGCATAATCGAGGGTATCATCGGTTTTGATTCGTCCGGCCTTGATCTTTACCAAGGCATATCCAATGGCGCGGGTATCGATCTTGTGAATATAGCCGCTGACACTTGCGAGGATGGGGATCTGATGCGCTGCCGTGGCAAAGAGGCGATAGTTCTCGATCACGTCTGGATTGCCACCTTGTGCAGCGATGATTTCGGCAAATTTTGCCAGTGCAGTACCGTCATCCACTACGCGGTTGATCATGGTTTCTGCTTCGGCGGCATCCCTGGCTTTGCCTGCCAGCAGCAGCATCTGCGTAAGCAGGGCAGTGGTGATTTTGTAGGTATCGGGAAGGTAGTGCCCCTTGAGGTATTCGATCGCTTCAATGGTCTCCAGAGCATTGCCAACTGCCTGTCCCAGAGGAGAATTCATATTGGAAAAGACCACCGAAACCTTCTGCCCAAAGCTTTCCCCCGTGGCGATCAGATATTCTGCGAGTTCTTTGGCACGTCGCAGGTTTGGCATAAAAGCCCCGCTGCCAATCTTGAGATCGATCACCAGGTATTTTGCCCCTTCAGCGATTTTCTTGCTCATAATGCTGGCTGTGATGAGTCCGGCGCTTTCCACTGTAGCCGTCACATCCCGCAGGGCATAGATGCGTTTGTCCGCCGGTACCAGTTCACTGGATTGGCCTACCAGGGCATAGCCATGCTTTTCCACCAGGGCTTTGAAATCTTCCATGCTGTATTGGGTGTTGAATCCGGGGATGGCTTCCAGCTTGTCCAGGGTTCCGCCTGTATGCCCCAGCCCCCTACCGGAGATCATTGGTACATACAGCCCCAAAGCTGCTGCGATGGGAGCCAGCATCAGGCTGATCTTATCGCCCACACCGCCGGTGGAGTGCTTATCCACCACAGGCAGATGCTCTGGAAAGTGGATCCTTTTGCCTGATTCGATATAGGTCTTGGTAAGGGCGGCAACCTCGCTGGATTCGAGCCCCTGAAAATAGCAGGCCATGAGCATGGCGCTCATCTGATATTCAGCGATTTCGCCCTTCAGGTACGCATTGATAAAGTACTCTATCTCCCTGGCTTCCAGGATATTTCCATCACGCTTTTTGAGTAGCAGTTCCACAGGATTATAATTCATGTTCACCTCAATTTGTAATCAGTTTTTCGCGGATGTAGCCGCTGAAGATATCCATTACCCACACAACCAGGGCAATCAGCCACATGATCAGTCCCACATTGCGCCAAGCCAGCATTTGCTGCTGCTGGTACAATGCCAGTCCGATCCCGCCGCCCCCAACAAAACCCACGATCGTGGCCATGCGCACGTTGATATCCCATCTGTAGATCGTAAAGGCCAGATACGGAGCCAATATCTGAGGAGCCACGGCATAACGCCAAACCTGCAGGGTAGAGGCTCCAGTGGCGCGAATAGCTTCCACGGGACCGGGATCGATGTTTTCGATTTGCTCGCTATAAAGCTTTACCAGTGAGGCAATGGAATGAATCCACAGCGCCAGCATGCCGGCAAAGGGACCAATCCCCACCCACACGCAAAAGATAATCGCCCACACGATGGCTTCAATGGAGCGAAATACAGTGGATATGGTACGGATCAGGATATAGGCGATGCGCCCGCTAAAAGAGCCATACATCAGGTTTTTGGCTGCAAAAAAGGACAGCAGAAAAGCGAAGGGAATGGCCAGCGCGGTAGCCAGTAAAGCCAGGTAGATGGTTTCCACCAGCGCTGCCAGCATCGGCACAAGTTCCTGGGGATTGGGATTGAAGATTCCGCTGAGGATGGACGTGGTATTTTGGGCTTGGGTGAGAAATGCCATTGGTTTCACTTCCACGATTACCCATGCCATGACCAGAGATAAAGCCACAGCCAAAGCAGCTTCGATCTTCCAGAGTGGCCAGAGCTTGCTTTCAGGCAGCAGTGCTCCGGAGATCTTGCAGGCTAGATTGGCTTTGCTCAGCATAAACAGCCCGGCAATGAGCAGCGGTAATCCCATTACCACGGCTCCGGGCAGGCTCAAATTCCCCAGCCTGAATAGCAGCCAGGTGGTGCAGCCCAGCATATACAGCCAGACCAAATACTCTATCAGTATGTGTTTCAGATGTTTCATCCTATTCCATAGCTCCCGGGTATGAATCCTGGTATCTTTTGATCATCAGTTCCTCTTGCGTGTCTGTCCATCCTTGCCCTGCAGGGTTATAACCCGTTCAGGCAGTAAGTTTCAGAAACTCAGTAGCAGTGTGATTTAGTCAAGCACTTTCTTGCAATGAATGCTGTATTGACAAGAAACTGATTGACAAAAGCTATGCACATTCAGATAGTTGGTGTAATGAGTACGATAATACGAAAACAAACCAGACAAATCCAGCTTGGCAGTGTTGCCATTGGCGGTGATGCACCCATCAGCATCCAAAGCATGCTGAATGTAAAAACCAGCAACATCCCCGCCACGGAGGAGCAGATTCGCAAGCTGATCTCAGCAGGTTGCGAGATCATCCGCGTCAGCGTCATGGATGCCGACGATGCCAAAAGCATAAAGAGCCTGAAAAAGATCAGCAGTGTCCCCTTGGTGGCGGATATCCACTTTGATTACAAGCTGGCCATAGCTGCCATGAGCAGTGGCGTCGATGGCCTGAGGATCAATCCTGGCAATATCGGTTCCCAACAAGGCGTGGAAGCCCTGGTTTCAGTAGCCCAGGACAAGAAAATCCCCATCCGCATCGGTGTGAATAGCGGTTCTCTGCCCAAAGACCTCCTGGCCAGATATGGGCTCAGTGCCACAGCCATGGCGGAAGCGGCGCTATCACATGTGAAGATCCTGGAACGCCTGGGCTATGAAGAGATCAAGATCTCGGTGAAAGCCTCCCACCTGCCTTTGATGCTGGACAGCTACCGGCTGCTGAGTCAAAAATGCCATTATCCTCTGCATTTGGGGGTTACCGAGGCGGGCACGCTATTCTCCGGCAGCATTAAAAGCGCGATCGGGATCGGGATCTTGCTGGAAGAAGGGATTGGCGATACCATCCGCGTTTCCCTCACGGCAGACCCTTTGCAGGAAGTGCTGGCTGCCAAAGAAATCCTGCAGGCTTTAGGTCTCCGGCCTGGGCTCAGCATCGTCTCCTGCCCTACCTGTGGACGCACCCGGATCGATCTGATCCGTCTGGCTCAGGAAGTGGAAGAAGCGCTGGCAGAATTCTCTGATATCCCCCTTACCGTAGCCGTGATGGGCTGTGCCGTCAATGGCCCTGGTGAAGCCCGTGAAGCAGATTTTGGCATCGCCGGAGGCAATGGCGAGGGCCTGATCTTTGTAAAAGGTGAAATCGTGGCCAAAGTGCCGGAGGAGTGCTTGGTACCAGAACTCCTGGAACTGATCAGAGAATCTCTGATATGCTGCTAAGGCTCTTCCTTACTTTTCTCAAGATCGGAGCTTTCACCATCGGCGGCGCCTATGCCATGATCCCTTTGATCAAGGCGGAAGTCTGCAAGCGGCACCAGTGGATCGGCGAAGATGAATTTCTGGATGGCCTGGCGGCTGCCCAAAGCTGCCCCGGACCTCTGGCGGTGAATCTAAGCATCTACATTGGCTATCATATATCCGGCAGGGCAGGCATGGCCGTGGCTGTGGCTGGAACGATCCTGCCTTCCTTTGTGGTGATCCTCGTGATTGCTGCCTTGTTTCAGCGTTATGCCGAATTGCCTTTGATCAGCCGGGCTTTTAGTGGCTTGAAACCAGCAGTGGTAGCCCTGATCGCTGTCCCGATCATCGAGATGAGCAAGAAAAGCGGCTTGAAGCTTGTAAACGCCTGGTTTCCGCTGGGGATTGCCATCCTGGTGGGGCTTTTGAACCTCAGTCCCGTGTATCTGATCCTGCTCACCATCGGTTATGGATTCTGGGAAAGCCGGAGGACCACGGCATGATTCTGTATCTGGATATGCTCTTCACTTTCGCCAAGATCGGATTGTTCAGCTTTGGGGGTGGCTATGCCATTCTGGCCATGATCCAGCAGGAAGTGGTGCTAAAGCATGCCTGGCTCACGCAGTCGCAATTTGTCGATATCGTCGCCATTTCCCAGATGACTCCCGGGCCGATCGCCATCAATGCCGCCACCTTTATCGGATATCAAAAAGCAGGACTTCCCGGAGCTGTGCTCTGCACCCTGGGGGTAATCCTGCCTTCACTGATCATTATGCTGCTCATCACCATCAGCTACATGAAGCTGAAGCATCAGGCGTGGTTCAAGAATATCTTTGCCAGGCTGCGGCTGCTCTCCATCGGCTTGATTGCAGCTGCCTTCATCATGGTGCTGGGCAATGCCGTGCAGAGTGTCTTTGCCGTTATCGTCTTTGCCATCAGCTTTCTGGTCACCTGGAAGCTAAAGCTCAATCCCTTTACCATGCTGATCCTGGCAGCCATCGCCGGGATGATATTAGGAAGCTGAAAAATTCTCTAATATCCATTCGATACGCCTGATGGCGGGATCCTGATTTACACTGCTTAACGACTACGCACCCATTGCACACTTTGTCCGTAATGAGTGCGTAATTCAAGTAAGGAAGAAACAGGCAAAAAAACAAACCATCATGAAGTAATGAGTACATCATGATGGCTTGTCTGGTAGCTGAAGTACTGCTTCAGGTTGTTGTTATTTCTGCAATTTTGCGATTTGTTCTGCTACGAATCTGCCCTGGAACCTGGCACCATCCAGTTCGTTTTCTGAGGGCATGCGGGAACCATCCCCAGCCACGATAGTAGCAGCGCCATAGGGTGAACCTCCGGAGATTTCAGCCATAGTGGTCTGTCCGGCAAAGGAGTATGGTAATCCGGCAATCAACATGCCATGATGCAGGAGGAAAGGATAAAAGCTCAGGATTGCCGCTTCCTGACCGCCATGCTGAGTGCCAGTGGAAGTAAAGACACTGCCGATCTTGCCGATCAGAGCACCCTTGGCCCAAAGCTGACCGCTGGCATCCAGGAAGGCCTTCATCTGCGCAGCCATGCCACCAAAGCGAGTGGCAAACCCAAAGATGATGGCATCATATTCCGCCAAATCCTGCACCTGGGCAATAGGTACTTCGGCAAAAGCCTTTTGCGCTTCCAGCGCTCCCATCATGGACAGGATTTCCGGGCTAAGGGTTTCAGGAACCCGCTTTATATCAACTGATACATTATCTATACTGCTGGCACCTTCTGCCACGGCTTTCGCCATCTGGTAGATGTGCCCATAGGTCGAGTAAAACAATACGAGGATTTTCATTGGTAGTCTCCGTTATCTTTTTGATATCAAGATAATCAGAATATCCTACCAGGCAAGTATAATATCTAAGCGAGCATAGCTTGCAAGGTTCCCATAAAGGCATCTAAATGCGCTTCCGTGGTATCGAAGGAGCACATCAGCCGTACCTCGTGACGGGCTTCATCCCAGGTGTAAAAGAGATACTGCTCCTGCAGGGGCTCAATCACCTGCTCCGGGAGGATCACAAAGAGTGAATTTACTTTCACTTCCTGCGTGATCTGCACCTGGGGAAGCGCTGCCAGCTTCTGGCCCAGCAGGAGGGCCATGCGATTGGCGTGCCTGGCATTATGCAGCCAGAGATCATCCTGCAGATAAGCTTTGTATTGGGCGGAGATATAGCGCATTTTGGAAAAGAGCTGAGTGCATTGCTTGCGGTAAAAACGGATATTGCTGCTGAGTTCGGGACAAAAGCTGATGATTGCTTCACCAAAGAGCATGCCATTTTTGGTACCACCAAAGCTCACAATATCGGCACCCACATCCCGGGTCATGGTTTTGAGGCTGCAGTTAAGTGCGGCTGCGGCATTGGCGAGCCGGGCCCCATCGATATGCAGGAGCATATTGTGAGCATGGGCAAAATCCGCCAGCGCTTTCAGCTCTTCCAGGCTGTAGAGGGTGCCATATTCTGTGCTTTGGGAAACACTGACGATTCGGAATTGAGAATGATGCTGATCCCGATCTCCCATGAGCCGGGGTGCGATCAAATCCGGAGTTAGCTTGCCATCCGGGGTTTTCAGGGGTGAAAGGCGGGCCTGGGTGCATTTCTGCACGGCTCCACATTCATCCACATTGATATGCGAGGTCTCGGCACAGATAATGGCATGAAAGGAATTGATCAGGGATTGCAGCGCCACCACATTGGCTCCGGTGCCTGTCATGACAAAAGAAACCTCACAATCGCCACCAAATAAAGCCTGCAAATCCGCCAGCACGCTCCTGGTGAGGGGATCGTCGCCATAGGCGGGACAATATCCCTGATTGGCCTGCAGCAAAGCCGCAAATACTTCAGGATGCACGCCACTATGATTGTCACTTCCAAAACTGAGAGGATACATCAGCATCTCCTTGAGCATAAGATTGGAGATAGCATATTTTACTGAGCTTTTGTGTCAAGCAAGTAAAAAAGCCGGGAACCCTAGATCCCGGGCTATCACATCTTGTCTTCGACCCTTGTGTATAATCCTACTCTCTGCTTGCGTACGACCCTGAAAATCAGAGCCCGCAAACCCCAAAAACCTTTGACCCTAAGTAAAGTGCCCTCAGACCCAACCTACAGATCCTACAAGTACAAACGCCCAAGTAAGCCCAGCCAAAAGATCCTGCCTACAGATCCCGTCATGCCCGGACAGCCATTATAAATAGCAATGCCGGTACCAATTATTGGCATATTTGTAACTAACGTATTTGCAGGATGATATAGCCACATAACAAAAAACCGGCGTGGTGAAATATACCACGCCGGATTAGGTATATTGAGCCTAAAAAGGGGCTTATTTCTTGCTGATTTGGATCCCCAAAGCTGTGAGTTTCTTGAACAAATTGGATTTATCCAACTGAAGGTAAAGAGCTGTCTGGCTGATATTTCCGTCATGCTTGCGCAGTACTGATTCCAAGTAGTTTTTCTCAAAAGTCTGGATCGTTTCCCGGTAGCCAGAACCCTGAGGATTGGGCTCTGCCGCGGATGTGGTAAAATCTACCACGGTCAGATGGTCATTTTTAGCGAAGATCACTGCCCGTTCCACCGTGTTTTTGAGTTCCCGCACGTTGCCAGGATAGTCCTGTTCCATCAGCCACGCAGCCGCAGCGGGAGATATCTCCTTGGGAGTGATCTGGTTGCGGTTGCAAAAATCATTCATGAAGTGCTCGGCGAGGGGAATGATATCCTCTGGTCTTTGCTTGAGCGAGGGAATCTCGATATGGATGGTATTGATCCGGTAGAGGAGATCCATCCGGAAGGCATTGGCTTCCACCAAGTCCTGCAGATTCCGGTTTGAAGCGCTGATGATGCGGGTGGATATCTTCTGGGGCTTGCCGCCAATCTTCTGAATCTCACCTTCTGCGATCACTCGTAAGAGCTTGGCTTGCACATCCAGAGGCAATTCACCCACTTCATCCAGGAAGATGCTGGTGCCCTGGGCAAATTCAAAATAACCCCGGCGGGTATTCACCGCTCCGGTGAAGGCTCCTCGCTCATAGCCAAACAGCTCTGCCTCAAAAAGCTCCCGCGGGATGGAGGCGCAATTGATGGTGACCATGCTCTTGGGATTCAGGCGGCTGAGGCGATGGATGGCATTTGCCGCCAGTTCCTTGCCCACACCCGTTTCCCCTGTGATGAGTACCGGAGAATCAAATTTAGCAGCTTGAATGATGGCGTCATAGGTACTTTGCATGGCAGGGGAATCGCCGATCATGCCGATGGCGGAGACCTGCAGATTGCGCATATTGTGCGCCATTTCGATCTTGTCACTGAGCCGCGAAAGGCGGATCAGGAGATGTTCTTTGGCGATAGGTTTTTCGATGAAGTCACTGGCGCCGCATTTGATGGCATTCACCGCATCAGGGATGTGTCCTGAGCCAGAGATCATCAAGACCAGCAGTTGCGGATACTTCTCATGCACTTCATCCAGCATCCCAAAGCCATCCTGCAGAGCCGGAAAGCACATATCCTGCATCAAGAGGTCATAGCGCTGGGTGGACAGGAGTTTCTGGGCTTCCTGCACACTGGAAGCGGTTTGCACATCATAGCCCGCTTTGCTGATCAGATCGGAGGTAAGCTTGCAGAAGATCGAATCATCATCGGCAATCAGGACTCTCAGTTTAGACATCGCGTTCTCCCTTCAGCCATATAGCTACTGTGGTGCCAACACCTTCCTCGCTTTGGATTTCGATGCTGCCACCCATCGAATCGATGATCTTTTTGGTCTCCGGGATGCCCATGCCAGTCCCGGATTGATTTGTGGTAAAGAAAGGCTTCCAGATATCCTGCATGTATTTATGCGGGATGCCATTGCCGCTATCTTCGATCTCCACCAATACCGATAGATTACCCTGAGGGCTGCTATGCGAGGGGAATTCCCGGATCGTGATATGCAGATTTCCCCCTTCCGGCATTGCTTCAGTGGCGTTGTTTATGGTATTGATCAGGGCTTCCTCAAAGCGGATGGGTTCGATATAGGCGTGAATCGAACTTTCGCCAAAACTGCGGATCAGATTGATCCCGGCAGGAATCCTGATCTGCCCCAAAGCATGCTCGATGGAGGGGATCAGGTCTTGCAGCTTCAGCTCATAATCCCGCATTTCCGTAAAGCGCTGGAAGGCATGGGTAAAGACCCTGATCTTATCGATCTCGCTCTTCATGATCTCCAAATATTCTTTATATTCAGGCAGCTTTTCTGCATCCAGGGGATCCAGCGCCAGCAGCACATTGGTAATATGCCGCCGTACATGATGCGAAAGGCGCCTGGCGATATCCGCCCATTGCAGTTTTTCATTGTCCGTGGCTGCATTTTGGGCAGTCATGGTGACCAGATAACGCTTTCTGAGCCCATGCAGCTTGAAGAGCGTGATACTGTATTTCACCAGGTTTCCACTCCCACCCAAATCCAGCTCCAAATCACCAATATCAGCCTGGGATTTACACAGGCTTACCAGGGCGCTATGAATCTCCGGGAAAGAGGTGCGCAAGCTATCCACATCGGTCTTGGGATTGATCTCCAGCGCCAGATTCACTGCCATCTTGTTGGCATAGGCGATTTTGTCTTTGGTGGACAATATTATTATGCCTTCATCCAGATTGTTGATAGCCAGATGAAACAAGCGTTTACGGCGCTGATTGTGTACCAGCAGCGCCAGGACGGCCACAGCAAACAGCAGCATCAGATACACGCTGTAGGCATTGATCCAGCGGAAGATGAAGCTATGCAGAGGTATGGGATAATAGCTGAAAAAGAGGATCGAATTCTCACAACCGATACTGATCTGCAGAGGCTGTTCAAAGCCAGTTTGCACCAGCTTGGCTCGGAGTAGCTTGCGGTCTGGGAAGGGGTTTTTGTATTGCGCCATGGGATTGAAGGATTTATCCAGCACCACAAATTGATCGTCGTTGTTCAGCACCAATATCTCTTTTTCACCGTCCATATTGATATCGGCAATATCCCAGATGGTTTTCACGTTCATATAGCTGGAAGCTGGAACTTCATTGAGCTCTGTATCAAAGAACAGCAGGCCTTTGGCTTTGTCGTTCACGAGAATCTTGTAATCCGTGCTGGCATCAAATCTATGCAAAAAGCTCTTGTATTGCCAGGCTTCAAAGGTAGTGGGCAGGCTGATATTGCTTTGGGATATCAGGCGAGTGCCATTGAAGCGGAACCTGGTGATGGCATTGCGGATATTTTCACTGCCCCGGGAGGTTTGCAGCGCAAAGATCTCCGAAATCCCATCCTGATCCACGTCTGCACTATTCACCGTCACTTCACCATAGCCGCGAATCAGCATTTCATGCCAGATCAATTCACCCCGGTTGCTCAATACGGCAATCCAGGCATTCTGATCGTCCAGACCATTATGCTCCACGATGGTATTTTTCAGGGATTGGCTGCCCAGGACAAATTCACCCTGGCCATCGCCATCAAAATCCTCAAACAACAGCGTTCCAAACACGCAGGGAGTCTTGAAAAACCACTTGATCCTGCCGCTGTCAAAATCAAAAGCCACCACCCCGCGGGGATTGGCAGAATATGCATCCGTAGCCGTGCAAACCAGTTCCAGGCTTCCATCGCCATCGATATCCTGCAAAAGCCGGGGGATGAAAGCTCCCATCCATTGATAGGCGGGCACATTCATCAGGGCGTCCATGCGTTCAAAGCTCTCAAAGCTCTTCATCTCACGCTTCAGGGGAATTTGCCAGTCATATTTGGCAGCCTGCAGATAGGCTCTTTTCTGGTCGTTGTAACTGTAAAACAGCCAGCGGGAATTGTCCCGGGGATCCACCAGCACTTCCAATACCTGGATCCGCCCCACCGGGATATTGATCTGGGAAATCACTTTTCCCTGCTGCGTTTGCACATAGATGCTGGCTGTGGCGATATTGCGGTCGGTTGTGATCAGATAGTCGTAATTATCCCCCCGCAAATCCCCAAAATTCCAGTGATTTATCTCTGTATCATAGCGGCACGAGGATGCCAGACGAAAATCATAAGTAAAAAAAGCCTGTCTGACATTGCATGCCGTCAGCAACAACAATGTTGCGCCCAGCAGAAATAGAACTCTTCGCACCCGATCTCCTCATGTTTAATTTACCTTATTTTGCAAAACTTCAATACTTTCGAATGCTGTCAAGTTCAAATGCGAGGACGCGCTGCGTTCTATCCATTCTACATTAAATCTCCGCCTCCAGCTCCAGATACCCCTTCACCTTGGGCAGCAGCCCCGCTTCCACGGCAGTGGCGATACTCCGGCAGGGCAAGCTCGCCAAATCCTCCCGGCTAATGCTCGTCAGATCCACTTTGTAGATATGGTGCATGTTCCACATCATCTTGCTGTACAGATAGTTCCAGCTCAGGATGGCTTTGTCCCGATTAGCAGGTAATGAGTTGTAGAGACGCAGATAGCGCTTGATGTCCTCCCGGAATGCCAGGGAGGGATTCAGGGCAAAGATGCGCTTTTGTGCCTCCGCAAAAGTCCGGTTGCCGCTGTTTAGCCGGCTCTTGGGAGCCCTGCGGATGATGTATTGCCCCAGCTTTGGACTGAAATAGATCACGCTGTCGTCGGCTTTGCCGGTGTAACCCATGAGTAGGTTTTTGAACTTCACTTTCATTTTGTTTCTCCTTTCGAGGTATAAACCCTCACCGAAAACTTCAAATCGTTCTCACTTGGACAACAGATGACATCACATTACAGGAAAGTAAGATATGACATGCACACATGTTTAGTTGGTCTTGGACTTTCCTATGTCAAGAAACCCAGTTTTATCACCAAAACTTCAAATCTACCACCATTTATAGAAGCACTTGGACATTCCCTATAGTTTTGCCGAATCCAATGCTATAAACACAATATGATGATCAGAAAGAAGTTAGCATTGTTAGAACATCCAACTCGTATGGCTCATCATCTTTCGGACTTGGACATTTGAAGTTTTGGTGATTGGATTTGAAGTTTTCAGTGAGGGTTTATACCGAACCACGAAAAAGGAGGCCAGCTTATGCAGCGCATTGGTACTAAACAAACCAAGTCATACCGCTGGCCGCAAGCTACTCTTTCGGGGTGCAATGCCTGACCTTATCTAACTGCCACCACCTTATAGAATCTCCTTGATTCTCCCTGCGCGGGGCTTATATCCAGCGTGGTGCTGTCAATATCCTGCTGCAATAGAGTCCACACGTTGGCATCAGGAGCATCTGCTGAGAGCACTCGATATGAAGTAGCAGCGGGAACCGCATTCCAAGACAAACGTAAAACGTTTTCTGAGAATTGGATAAGACTTACTCCGCCTGGGCTATCGAGGGTGAGATAGAAAAGATTTTGGAGGCTTTCATCCAGCCAGGGTTCAAAAATGATTTCTCCCATGCCTTCTTCGTTGTCATAAAGCAGCGGATCGATAACTGCAGAATCGGTGCTTCCCCAATATACATAGGCTGCAGTGAAGGGATTTGCGGTATTGTTATAGATGTTCATGGCATTGCCAAATAGCTTGTTCCACTGGGTTTCATCGCCACCGAAAGCGATGCTTCCGCCGCTTTGGTAGATGCCATTGGCCGTGCAATTGCTGATGCTGCTATTCACCAGATTCAAAGTGCCATAGTAGTGCAGAATACCATTGGCCGCATTGCTGAGCGTGCAGTTGCTAAGGGTAGTGGTGTTATTATCTTCTATTTTTAATAGGTTATGGTTGCTTAGTTTAAGGGTGCAGTTATGCAAATAAATGGTACCCCGATAGATATAAAGCAGGCAGAACTCATGATTGGGAGTATGGTTTTCTTCCAGTCCGGCATTCATAATCGTAGTCCAATTCAAGTTACAGGGTCCGTCTGGACAGTAAATCCTCATTCCTACCCAAGTACTGGGCATAAGTGGATCCAGACCCCGGAAAATCACCGGCTCAGTTTCGGTACCCAGGGTATTCAAAGCGCCATTTACGGTGAAACTGGTATCGTGATAATACAATTCATAGTCGTTGAACACCAGTTCGGCTCCGGCTGAGATATCCAGGGTAACCCAATCATTTACAGCGAAGCCATTGGCAAAGTGATAGGGCAGCCCCAGGTTTGGCCAAGTGGCGTTACGAGTTTGATTATAGGAAGTTATGGCGATGTAGGGATTGCCAATTCCAGAAAAAGTTACTCCCGTAAATCTATCCAGCAGGTCAGCCGAAATGGCAATTGGATAATCACCAATATCGATAAGATTAAGGCCATTAACTGTAAAATCATGATAGCTGATATTATTACCCACAAATCCGCTCCAAGCTGCATCCTGAATGGTTAAGCCGTTTATCAGGACAATATCGGTGCTCGCCATACTCTCAAAATACAGCCCATTGCCATTGCTGTAGCGGATCAGGCTGTTACTGAGATTCAGGTTGCTGCATCCATAATTGGTGAAGGCTCTACGGTTGTTATAGGTATCAGCATTACCGGCATAGCGGATCTGGCAATGAACAAAATCGGCATCCCAGCAAGCATTATTCAAGCTGATTCCCTGCCAGTAATCCGTGCTGGAGGGATAGCGGGTGAAGATTATTGGCTGCCCGGCAGTTCCGATGGCTTGAATCGCACCGTAAAAATACATACTGGAGTTATCTGCCATGTGGAATACACATCCGGGTGAAATGGTAACTGTAGTTCCATAATTTGAGCTCAAGCTTACTTCGCAATGGTAAATGTAACCGAGATTGGGAAAAACAACGGATCTATCCAGGTTACCGGACTGGAATAGCCTGATTTCATTGTTTGTATTATCGCTGAGGGTTAGATTTGTAAAGCTGCCGGCATAAACAGGCAAGATGGACAGGGGATTACGGTTACAAGCACTTATGGTAAGGTTGGTTGCCACCAGATTCAGATCGGAATCATTAATCCATAACCCGTCCGTGCCACAGCCATCGATGGTCACATCATTAATCGTGAAGGCGTCACCGCTGTATATATCAGAGCAGGATATCGCCTGCGCCTGCACATTGGTGAAAAGGCAATGCTCCATAGTCAGTTGGGTTGCCCCCAGATTATTTATCAGGCTGGCATCATAGCCATATTGATTGGCCATGCCGCCATAGTAGAACTGGCAATGCTGCAGGTTACCGTTGCTGTTATTGCGGAATATGATGCCCTGCCAATAATAAGTGGTATCGGGAGGACGGTTAAAGGCAATAGGACTATCCTGGGTGCCAAGGGCATTCAAGCTGCCATATACTTCCAGGCTTAGGCTATTTTCAAAGTAAAATACCGTCCCAGGTTCCAGATTCACCGTGGTGTAATACACGTAAAGCGGATAACCACTTACCTGATAGGGATAGCCGTGATTAGTGAGAGTTTGGCTGGCCAGGTAACCGCCATTTACCAAGCGGATTACGTTTTTGGCATTGTTAGTAAGGGTAATGTTGCTTAGCTGGTGTGCCCAATTTCCCGAAACGCTTAAGGGGAACGCATTGCAATTCGAAACAGCCAGTCCGTTGATGCTTAGCTGGCAGCCTGAAGAATTCTGATACACCGCATCCATACCGCATCCATTAATGCTAACGTTATTCAGGGTAAGATTATCGTCATTGCTATCAATGCCTTCAATAAATATGGCACGGCAATAAACGTCGGTAAATTGAGTATTTTCGATGAGCACGGTATCCGCGTTGTAGAAAGTAATGGCATTCTGAATATGACTATACTGATTGCTGCTGCCGCAATGCTCCAGAAGGCAATGGTTGAAATGGGCGTTCGTAACTCCGCTGTTCAGGATAAAACCCCGCCAGTTATTAGTGGAAGATGGCAGGCGGGTAAAGGTAATCGGCTGGGCTTCCGTTCCAATCGCAGTTACTGTCCCGTTGCAGCTTATCCCCAAGGAATAACCAAGCTGCACTACCACTCCAGGCTGGAAGGTGAGATTAATCCAATAGGCAGTAAGATCGATGCTTTCGCACACATAGGGATAACCCCAATTGCGGAAGGTAGTGTCCCGGTACATGTAGCCGTTATTGATCAGGAAAATGCTGGCACTGCCATTGTCCGTAAATACAGGCTGCTGATCCAGGAAATCCACCAGATTGGCTGGCATTTCCAGAGGACGGCCACAATTTGTGATGCTGAGATTATCATATTCAAAGTTCAGGGAACTATTAGTAGTATACAATCCCGTCCAGGGGCAATTGGCGATCTCCACGTTGTTCAAGGTCAGGGTGCCGGTATTGGAGCCGGTTAAATAGAGCCCATAAGTAGTGCCACCCCAGATATTGCTATTGGATATGGAAAGGTAGCTAAAGCCTGATCCCTCGATTACTGGTTCGGGATAGCCGTATTCAGGATAGCCACTGTCGTTGATAATGCAGTGATCAAAGCTTCCGGAAGTATTTGCCGCGAAATTAAATCCTTTCCAATGGTTATCTCCCACGGCCAGAAAGCTGATGGGTAAAGCCTCAGTGCCATTTGCCACCAGGGAAGCTCCGCCGGCAAAGAACATCTTGCCATGCTGCCCAAAACGCAGGCTTACTCCAGGTTCAAGAGTAAAAACAGCTCCGTTGCCCCAGGAAAGACTATTCATCAAATAATAGGGAACATTGGTATTAGGCAAGGTGTAGCTGCTGTATAGATTTGTATCCCAAATGGCCAAAACCCGGTTCGGGCAGTCATAGGCGTTCACATAGCCCATCACGGAATAGTTTATTATGCTGGCTTCTATGGGATAGGAAGCGCAGTTTTGCAACACCACATCATCCATGGCCAGCGTGGGATAGCTGTTTTGCTGCACTTTTATCCCCTTGTTGCAGCCGTTTATATTCACATCATTGATATTTACCGTGCCGTTACCTTCGATCTGAATGGCGCTTTGGGCAGTGCTATTGATAGTTACGTAGTTGAGGTTCACCGTGGAATTGTAAATATAGATGCCATGAGCGTAAATGCTGGAGCTGAAATCGCAGTGCAAGATGTTTATGGTACCGGAATTGGAAATTCGCAGCATGGCTGAGCCATCATTGGAACGCGAGAAATCGCAATGAGCGAAGCTGCTGCCTTCCGCGCCGGTTAAGTAGACCTTGGTGTAGTACTCCGCGCCGTCGATAGAGTGAAACCAGATGGGCAAATCCGGGGTTCCCACCGCGCTGATCTGACCAAGGATTTCCAGACTGGAGCCATTTTCGAACATGAGAGTAACTCCGGGCTCAATGGTGAGCTGAATTCCATCCAAAACACGAACCTGTCCTCTGATCTGATGGGGATTGTTGCTCATCAGGAAGGTGGTGTGGGTAGTGATATCACCGGAGATGATAATACTGGCATAGGAGACACTTATAAACATGAGGGCGGCCACAAGGACAACCAAGCTTTTCTTCATTTCTCACCTCTAAGAAAATAAAATCGCAGCCCGTAAAGTTCTATCCGGGCATGCATTGCGGATGCCATGCTGGATAAGATTCGAGAATTGTGTCAAGCAGAATCTGCAGATAAAGGCTGTATATTCGTCCAAGAAATTTTCGTATGGCAAGCTATTATCCATATTGACAAGCACTTAAATATCTGTTGACCATTATAAACCCTCACCGAAAACTTCAAATCGTTCTCACTTGGACAACAGATGACATCACATTACAGGAAAGTAAGATATGACATGCACACATGTTTAGTTGGTCTTGGACTTTCCTATGTCAAGAAACCCAGTTTTATCACCAAAACTTCAAATCTACCACCATTTATAGAAGCACTTGGACATTCCCTATAGTTTTGCCGAATCCAATGCTATAAACACAATATGATGATCAGAAAGAAGTTAGCATTGTTAGAACATCCAACTCGTATGGCTCATCATCTTTCGGACTTGGACATTTGAAGTTTTGGTGATTGGATTTGAAGTTTTCAGTGAGGGTTTATAGCTATCTTCCGGCAAAAGTCCGGAACGAAGTGAAGGAAGACACAAGTTTTCAGATATATTCCTTCCAAGCATAAGGTGTCGTCCTGCCGGACTCCTGGTTCTACCGATGCATACCCAGCAGTCGAACTGCTGGGCTATGGGCATACGCCCTGACGTGCTCCGCACTCTCCAAATCCCGCAGCTCCCCCGGAAAATCTCTCCAGCTTATGTTTCGGCAGCTTGGATGTGACCAGCTATGCTCTCCGGTGTAGATCAATCTGCCTGAGCCGCGATGAGATCGATTCCGAAACCGTATGATTCCCTGTACTAGGATGACGGGAAAACCTCTGGACAGGTCTAGTTAACTGTGTTGAAATTCTGTGGTTTATCATATTTGGCACCTATGTATTTTAGGAATTCAATTCCTGATTTACATAGATTATTCAGTCGATATGCTATCAAGAACAACCTGCATTTTCTGGATTATAATCCAAAAAAGAAGGCTTTTTTTCGGATTATGATCATAAAAACGGGGGGATTAATAATTGAGAATTACGTGGAAGGGTGAAAAGGTGGAAAGGTGAAACAAGCGCTGTACAAAGAAGTAATTCGTTGGCAATAATAAATCTGTATGAATCCGTAGAATCAGTGTAATCCGTAAGTGATGATTGAGAATGAATGGAACGCAGATTGAACGGATTCAACGGATTTACAGGATTTTTGTTTTACCACAGAGAAGGCAGAGGGCTTGATTGAATGTATAATGTAGAATGTATAATGTAGAATGAATGGCACTCGGATCATAAAAATAATTTGGCCTTGTCAACTGATTTGTCAACCGCAACCATATAGGGGGATATTTTTTTGATCTTTGCTGTGTATAGAGTGTGAGACTTTAGATTTAAAAACTTGACATCAGATCAGTCTTGTTAGAGATGTGATTTTATACATACTAGAATAACATACAGAATCAACTATAACGTATCATAAGAGATCAAATCAATCGAGCATTAGGGTATTGTGATTGTTAATGTAGAATACAGATAAGATAACCAATCTGAAGGTCATAAAGGAGCACTAATGAAAACTAGCTTTTTCAGTATGTTTATCGCTTTAATGTTATTGTCTGGGTGCGCTCAAATATCAGTGTATCATAAAAGCAATCCCAAGGAGAAAGGCATACCAGGCACTGAAATCAGCCAAAAGAAACCAATTATAACTCATTACTATGATTGGGGACTTTCAAATCATGATTTAAGTAAAATCTCAGAGTATGAAAAGAAGTATTATGAGGACACTGGGCTGTTTAGCAAGGTAGAATCAGTTTACTACATAAACGGCAAATTCTTATCCAAAGAGGTTCTCATCTCCATCCTTAATAAATCCATGTTTTCTTATGCTTTGATAAAAGGCATTGATAGTGATGTTATGGTGTATTTAATTGAAAGTGATATTGAAAGACTAATACAGACAGATACTCTCGAAACTCTTGGCTCATTAAGGAAAAAAACCGAAGATATCTCCAAAGGAATAGCTGCATGGGCATACGCAAATGAATATTTGTTTAACAAGCCAAAGGGAGTAGATTTGGAGCCATATGAAGCAAAACGAGAAATTATTGGTATAATCGATGAGATGATTGATAATGAGCTCAATAGCGGTGATATTAACGTGCTGATAAAAGCTAAACTGTCTGGAGTGCCTTTCGCCATGTTGATCCATATACTACGAATGGCCACATTAGGTTTGATTCCATTGCCAACCACATTTAGTACTGAGTATAAAATATTATACTTTGATGCCCACAACAATCTGATTGGTACCGATAAGTTGAGGTACAAGTTTACGGGATGGCAATCCATGCTATTTGTCCCTTTTGTGAACTCCAGAGAGTCGAGTGAAGCTTCTTCATTTAAACTCACTAGGAGTTTAGGGAGCCATATAGTAAATAAATCGGCAGAATATTGGAGCAGTGTTAATCAGTAATTTTCAGCAAATATATGTTGACGCTAAAAAGCATCTTCATAGATAATGCACAAATCTCCAAAGGAGGATTTTGCCGATGAAACGCTACATGATCCTACTGCTCGTTGTGCTGTGTTTTTGTTTCAGTTGTGCCTGCAACAAAAAGGGCTGCGATCCCAAGCCTGAAGCCGGTGCAGAGCTTTCCAATCCTGAAGAACTGAGCACTTTTGCCGATCTCAACAATGATTTTGCCTTCCGCCTCTATGCCAAAGCCGATACCAAGGGGAAGAATCTCTTTTTCTCTCCCTATAGCATCTCAACTGCGCTTTCCATGGCCTATGGCGGCGCTAAAGGGAATACCGCCACGCAGATGGCAAAGGCCTTGTCCTTCAGCTTACCTGAGGCTGAGCATCATGCTGCCTTCCGGGATTTGGGAAACCACCTGAATCAGATCGGGAAACGCGGTAAAGCCGAAATGAGCATTGCCAATGGCCTGTTTCAAGCCAAGCTGCATGAGAAGCTGCTCCTGGCAGATTACCGCAAACTCCTGCAGGAAAGCTATGGCAGCGATATCTATTCCTTGAATTTCAATGACGCCAAAGGCACTGCCAAATACATCAATGATTGGGTCTTGGATCGTACCAACCAGCGCATCAAGGATCTGGTCAGCGAGGATCATATCCAGGGCAGCAACAACGGGATGGTATTGGTAAATGCGATCTTTTTCAAGGGCAAATGGCTGGAGCAATTTGATCCCAAGGCTACCCGCAAAGACTATTTTTACGTGAAGCCGGAACGGGTGCCGGAGAATGGCAAACCCGTGGAATTGATGTTCCGTCAGGGTGAATATGCCTATGGGGAATTCCCAGGTTTCCAGATGCTGGAACTGCCCTATGAAGAGAAGGATCTGTCCATGCTGGTGATCTTGCCGGATGAACTGAGCGCAACCAAGCCGGAACTAAATCCCCAGAACCTGAATACCTGGCGCAGCAAGCTGAATACCCAGGAGGTGAAAGTATATTTCCCGCGCTTCACCTTTGATCTGGATCTCGAGAATATCCCCGGCATGTTGAAAAGCATGGGTATGGTCGATGCGTTCAGCGACGTAAGTGCTGATTTCACCGGAATCCGCCAGCCCGGAGCCGCTGATCTATACATCATGGATATCCTCCACAAAGCTTTTGTGGAAGTGAAAGAAGAGGGCACGGAAGCTGCCGCAGCCACGGCGGTGATCATGGCCACCAAAGCTGCCCCGGGACCAGAGCCCAAGATACCCGTCTTCCGGGCAGATCATCCCTTTATCTATATGATTATCCACAAGCCCAGCGGAGCCTTGCTGTTCCTGGGTAAATTTGCCGAACCACCAATCCTGAAATGATCTGACTGCCGAGGGAGGATCGATGCGCAAAATCAAATTGATCAAGACCGCGGTGCCCACCCTGGAAGGGGCTGGTGTCCATTTGCTGAGGGTGTTTGGTTATCATGACATCCCGCTCTTCGATCCCTTTTTGATGATGGATGATTTTCGCAATGACGAGCCTAAAGACTATTTGCCCGGCTTTCCCTGGCATCCGCATCGGGGGATTGAAACTATCACCTATATGCTGGAGGGTTCTGCCGAACATGGCGATAGCATCGGCAATTCCGGAGTGATCTCCAAGGGTGACGTGCAATGGATGACCGCCGGAAGTGGCATCATCCACCAAGAAATGCCCAAGCCAGACGCCCAGGGCAGGATGTATGGCTTTCAATTGTGGGCAAATCTGCCCGCCCAAAGCAAGATGATCGCACCCCGCTACCGGGACATCAAAGCCAGGCAAATCCCCATGGTCATGGATCCTCAGGGTGCGGAAGTAAAGCTGATCTGCGGAGCTTATTTGGGGCAAAAGGCACCTGTAGACGATATCATCATTCAGCCTCATTATTGGGATGTATATGGCTATTCAGAGCGGGAGCTTCACTTTCCTGCGGCTGCGGGATATACCTGCTTCATCTATTGCTATGCAGGAGATGCGATGGTTTCAGATACAAAGATCGGGAACCATCAGGCAGTGCTGTTTGAAGATGGCGAGGGGATCACGCTCCGTACCGGTAGCCAGGGAATCAGGTTTTTGTATCTTTTGGGCAAGCCTCTGGGAGAGCCCATTGCCTGGGGTGGTCCCATCGTGATGAACACCCGGGAAGAGTTGCGTGAAGCCTTTGCTGATCTGGATAGAGGCAGCTTCATCAAATGATGAGGTTGCCGTAAGCTGCGAGCATGAGGATGTCTGCCCAGAAAAGTCAATAATGCTATCTAAACCCACCCACCACCCTCTTGGGAATGGGGCTCTGCCCCATACTCCCCAAAAGCATTAATGACTTTTCGATAATGAACTAAACAACAAGACACGGAAACAATAAAAAACCTGCCTGGGATATACTCTATCACAGCGGGGAAAGAGGTAGATCATGAAAAACAAGTATTTGATGGTTGTGGTATTCATCCTGGTCGCTACGGCTCTGATTGCCGCCGGCAAAACAGATTTGGAAGCTTATAAGCTGAAGGGCAAGGTGCAAAACATGGGCACGGAAAGCACCATCTATCACTTCAACTATGATGGATCTCTGGAAATGGAGAGCTATGACTGGGGCTACAGATATGGCGATATCTACTATGAATATGATGAACAGGGACGGCTGAGTCACGTAAACGATATCGATGAATATGGTGACGTGATCTATGAAACCTGGTATATCTACAATGACCAGGGCTTGCTGGCGGAAAAGAAGAATGTGGATGAGTATTACGAATACAATACCCGCCATGAGTACGATGCCAGGGGCAATGTGATCTGGACCAGACATTTCATTGAAGACACAACCCCGCTATCTGCTGTAGAATATGTATGGGACAAAAAAGGCCGTAAGATCAGAGAAAATTCCTATGATGCAGATATGGTCATGACAGACTACATCACTTATAAATACGACAAAAAGGGCAATATCATCCAGCAAATGAACTATGAAGCGCCCAAGAAACTCTCCTATAAGACCCTGTCCAAATACAACAAGCAAAATCAATTGATCCGGGAAACGCAATATACTGGCAAGGCACAGATGTACATCCAGGATATTGCCTACAATAGCCTGGGTGACGTGATCCAAAGGAAGACCTACTATCCCAAAGAGAAGAAGACTTCGCTCATGGAGATTTCATACAACTACGATGATCAGGGCAATTGGATCATGATGTTGGGAACCCGGGATGGCATAGAGGAAGAACCGACTTACAGAGAGATCAACTACTATACAGAAGAATAATCCTGAGATTCAAGATGTGAGGTGTGAGATGAAAGCTACTGGCGTTTTCGTGTTTCTTTGCCTTTTGGCAGGATCACTGTGGGGATATGCCGAATTACCCACTTGGGAATCAAAGTATTTGAAGGGTAGGGTGTACAAACTCGAAGAAGGAAGCAGGGAGTTTATCTTCAACCAAGCGGGGAAAGTAATACTGGAAAGAGATAGGTTTTTGGGCAAAATCTTTGAGACTGTATATACTTATGACGATCAAGGGCGCATCCGCCATAAGATCGTGGCAGACAATGAAAACAACATCTATGAAGAAGATCATTTCTTGTATGATGAGCGGGGTCGCCTGTATGAAAAGATAGATGGTGACAGTACCCTAAGCAGAATCACAAAAGTCGAATACAAATATGATGCCAAAAACAGACTACAATGGGAACGAGTGGTGGACGATATCGGTGGCATGTTCATAGCTAATGAATACCAATGGGACAAGAAAGGTCGCAAGATCAGGCAAAACCGCTATGACATGAATATGAAGCTGGAATCCTATGACCTGTTCAAGTATGACAAAAAGGGAAACATCCTTGAGGAAAGCATCTATGATGCTCCCAAGACGCTCGCTCTAAGAACCGTGAGAAAATACGATAAACAGAGCCGCCTGATCTATGAGGCCAGGTATCGGGGAAAGGTATTGGAAGAAGTAGTTGAAGCGATCTTTGACGAACAAGACAATGCAGTACTTAGCTTCCTCCATAAACCACAAAGCAAGGAAACCACTACCATTTCTCACCAATTCACATACGATGATCAGGGTAATTGGATCGTGGACGTGACCATCATCGATGGTGATAGTTGGGGACCGGAAACCCGGAAGATATACTATTTTGAGGATTAGCAAGCCGAGGAGGCAGGAATCTGCCCGAAGCTATCGCAACTTTTGGTAATTCAGCTTTTTACTTGACAGAGTGATCCCTTTTGGAAACTGTGATAATTAGGATTGTTTTGTTTATAAAGCAACAGATGATACAGGTTTAGCTGATAAAAGAGGTTTAAATGTCCTTATTTGATTTTTTTGGCATGATGGCAAATGACATTGCAATTGATCTGGGTACTGCCAATACGCTGGTGTACAAAAAGAACAGCGGAGTAGTGATCGATGAACCGTCTGTAGTGGCGGTTTCCACGGATAGCAGAAAGATAATCGCTATCGGCCAGCAAGCCAAGGTGATGCTGGGGAAAAACCCTGACGAAGTACGGGTGATCAAACCCCTCAAAGATGGCGTGATCGCAGATTTTCAGGTAACGGAGCTGATGCTGCGCAATCTCATCATGCGGGCTCAGAAAAAGCGCCTGCTGGTACGTCCCCGGGTGATCGTGTGTGTGCCTTCCGGGATTACAGAAGTGGAAAAACGGGCGGTGCGGGATAGTGCCTTGCATGCCGGAGCCCGGGAAGTTTTTCTGATCTCAGAGCCCGTAGCCGCTGCCATTGGGGCGGATCTGCCCATCGATGAAGCCTGTGGTAACATGGTGATGGATATCGGAGGCGGCACCAGTGAAATAGCTGTGATCTCACTTTCCCATATCGTGGTGCACAATAGCATCAGAGTGGGTGGAGACAAGATCGATACCGATGTGATCAGTTATCTGCGCAAGAAGAACAACCTCCATGTGGGCTTGCAGACTGCGGAAAGAATCAAGATGACCATTGGCAGTGCATATCCCCTGAAGCAGGAACTCAGCATGGATGTACGGGGACGGGATATTGTCTCTGGTTACCCTGTTACCATCAAAATCTCCTCGGAAGAGATCCGGGAAGCCATCTCCGAGACGGTTGCCACCATGATCGATGCCATCAAGCGGCTCTTTGAGCGTACGGCGCCGGAGCTTTCTGCCGATATTGCCGAGCGGGGTATCTTCCTCACCGGCGGTGGAGCTTTGCTGAAAGGCCTGGATGAAAAGATCCGCAAGACGGTGGATTTACCCGTGCATGTGGTACCTGATCCTCTGGAATGCGTGGTCAAAGGCGCAGGAATGGTGTTGGACGATATCGACCGCTACCGTCAGGTGCTGATCAAACGGATTGAGGACTGATTCCGCCTCTTCGGCTAAATCAGAAAACACAAAGAATAGAAGCTAAATAGGGGCAGATACTGCCGGATGTACAAACATTACATTTTGCCGGGAATCTTGGTTTTGCTGGCGCTTGCCATGTTGATTGGCAGTGAGGAGTTACGCATAGCCAAGGCAAGTTTTTTTGGACGCAGTATCTTCTTTCCCTTTGTGCAGTCCATCAAAGCCATCGAAAGCAATCAGGCCCTAAGGCAGGAGAATTTTACCCTGCGCAGCCGCCTGACCGAATCCACCCTGCACAATCTGGAACTCCAGAATGCTCTGAAAGAGTATCAGGGCGTGATGTCCATCGCTTTCGACACCGCTGGGGCAGAGTTTGAACTGGCGGAAGTGATAGGTTTTTCCGGGCAATTTGAAGAGCGCAATCTGATCGTCAACAAAGGTAAAATCCATGGCATCAAGCCCGGTTCTGCCGTGATCTCTGGCAATGGCATCGTGGGTAAAATCGTGAGCGTGACAGATACTTACAGCATTATCCTGCCTTTTTCCAATCCCCGCTTTCAACTGCCGGTGATGGATCTGCGTACCAGTGTGCAGGGCATCCTGCAAGCCAATATCACCGGAGCAATCTCTATGAACATGGTAAAACTGGGTTCAGAAATCGCCGCGGGTGATACGATCGTGACCTCAAATCTCTCCCGGCTGTTCCCCAAGGGTTATCCGGTGGGCACCATCAACCGCATCAAGGAATCTCAAGACAATCTCTTCATCAGCGCCGAAATCACTCCCTACACTCTGGTGGAAAACCTGGAGCATGTATTTATCCTGAAACAAAGGAAGCAGTAATGAGCAAGGAATTTCAAGCAGTAATCACAGTTTATGGAGTGCGTTTTGAGCGTATTCCCGTAAAAACCCATATCCTCAGCCCCGAAGACGAGATGCTGGAGATCATCCGGAAGTACGCCCTCCCCCAAATGCGACCCGGAGATATGCTCTGCATCAGTGAAAGCCCCCTCGCCATCACACAGGGACGGGCTATCCCGGTGAGCGAACTCAAGATCAGCATGCTGGCCAAGATTCTCTCCAGCTATGTCAGCAAAGTGCCATATGGCATTGGTTTGGGTGCTCCATCAAGTATGCAATGCGCTATCGATGAAACCGGAGTGCCGAGGATTATCTTTGCCGCCTTCGTGGGGGCTTTGGGCAAGCTGATTGGCCGCAAGGGTGATTTCTACAGGATTGCCGGAATGCAGGCCGCCCTGGTGGATGCTGCTACCACATCACCGGTTCCCCCTTACAATGAAACCGTGATCAAAGGCCCAAAAGACCCACAGCAGGTGGCAGAACAACTGGCGGCAGAGACTGGCTATCCGATCGCCATCATGGATATCAACGACATTGGCGGAAGCTGGATGATCGGTGGAGGCGGAGGCGTCTGCAAAGCCTTTATCGAAGCCGCTATGAAGGACAATCCTCAGGGACAGGGGGATGAACTGACCCCGCTGTGCATCGTGAGGCGTGTGGACTGACAATGATCTGGAAGGGACTATTCTCATTCCTGCTGGGACTGCTGTTTTTCTACCTGCAGGTGCTGATTACGCCAGCTTTGGCAATCGGCAGAATTGTGCCCAATATCTTGATTCCCTGGATGATCTTTACGCTGTGGACCAAGCCTCAGAATATTGCCCTCAGTGTGGGCTTTATCATTGCCCTGCTCTATGACACTTTGTATCCCTCCACTTTTGGTCTCAATGCACTGCTATTCACGATCATGGGTGTAGCGGTAAATCTCTTTCGCATGCCCTTCGAGCAGGATAGTGTAGTGGCAAAGCTGCTCACCATCGCCGCCGCAAATCTGATCTTCAGCTTGCTCAATCTGATGGGATATGGCCTGATGTGGGGATTTGGTATGGGGCTGTTTCTGCTGAATCTGGGTGCATTTGTGTACAACCTCATCTTCAGCCTTATCATATTCTGGGCCATGCAATTGATCAGCCGCCTGCGTATCGTCATCGCCCATGTTTAGCAGCGAAAGCACCCGAGTCTATAGCATCGTCCTGGGGGTCTTGTTTCTACTTTTGATAGGATCTCTGTTCAATCTTCAGGTCGTGAAAGGTGCGCATTATCAGAGGGTAGCCCAGAGCAATTTTGTCCGCATCCGGCGCATCGTGGCAACCCGGGGAGAAATCTATGACCAGAAATATCGCCCCATAGTCCAGAATATCCCTTCCCAAAACCTCTTTTTGACCAGCGGTAAGATCCGCAATCTACCCTCCTTATCACGCTTTCTGGAGATCAATTTTGGAATTGCTCCGGACGAACTGACCACCCTGATCATGCAGCAGCGGTTCAAGACCTATGAGGAAATCCTCCTGGTGGAGAATATACCTTATGAAACCGTGCTAACCCTGAGCGAGTATCTGAACTACTATCCGGAGCTGGTCTTCCGAACTGGTTCAACCCGTGACTATCTATATCAAAACCACTTCACTGGCTATGTGGGACGCATCAACGAAAAGGAGTATGAACTCTACAAAGAAGAGGATTACTCCATCAACAGCCACATTGGCAAGACAGGGCTGGAAAGATACTATGAGGTCTTGCTGAGAGGCAAGGACGGCAGGGAAGTGGTGCAGGTGGATGCCCAGGGCAGATCATTGGGATTGTTTCGCCAGGAAGGCTATGTAGAGCCCCTTAATGGGCTTTCTCTGGTGCTGACTATCGATAACGATCTGCAGGAATTTGCCCAAAAGGCGTTCCCGGATTACCAGCGAGGAGCCGTAGTCGTCACCGATGTGCGCACCGGAGGCATCCTGGCTTATATCAGCAAGCCCGGTTATGATCCCAATGTGTTCATGCAAAGGATCAGCCCTGAGGTATGGGCTGATCTCAATCGCAAGGAAAAACCCATGCTGGATCGTGTAACTCACGCCACCTATCCCCCGGGCTCGATCTTCAAGCCGGTCACCGCAGGTAAGGGACTGGAAATGGGGGTGATCAATATCAATACACTGCTCAGTCCCTGTGTAGGCGGCATGCAGGTGGGCAATCGCTTCTTCCGCTGCTGGTTTCACAGTGGACATGGCAGGGTGAACATCATCGATGCGCTCAAAGTATCCTGCGATGTGTATTTCTACGATCTATCCATGAAGATCAGCCTCGAAGACTTTCACGACTATGTAAAACGCTGCCACCTCACCGAGCGAACGGGCATTGATCTGCCCAATGAACGCACCGGCTTTTTCCCCACAACGGAATGGTATCGCAAGACTTTTGGTAAAAACATCGGGATCCTGGGGCACAAGGTAAATCTGGCCATCGGGCAGGGTGAGATTCTTACGTCACCTTTGCAGATGAACGCTCTTTATGCAGCAATCGCCAATGACGGACTCTGGATCCAGCCCCATCTGCTGAAGCAGACTGTAGGACGGGGACGCCTGACCCGTGAACAGGTAGAACCAGTAGCCAAAAAACGACTCCCGATGAGTGCTCAGACCTTGAGGCTCATTCAGCAAGGGCTGTGGTCAGTATGCAATGCTCCCGGAGGCACAGCCCGTAGCGTTCAGGTACCCGGAGCCACTACCTATGGTAAGACCGGATCGGCAGAAAACTCCATGGGCAAGACCACCCATGCCTGGTTCAGCGGCTACATAGTTACCGATAAACCCGAAATCGCCATAACGGTATTCATGGAAAATGCCGGTGGTGGTGGAGCCATGGCAGCACCGGTGGCCAGGCAGATCTTCGATTATTACATGGGCAACCTGGAGGATATCAAGCGTCCGGCTGTGATTCCCGCCCAGTTCCGCACTGCAGAGGATGTGCAGAGTGAACCGACCCCCAGCCCCACTGACACCGATATAGGAACAACTACCACTCCGGAAACTGAGGTCACCGAACCATGATCAACCGCAAGAAATTTGATTTTACCCTCCTGGTGGTGCTGATCCTGCTCATCATCCTGGGTTGCATAGCTATCTACAGCGCTTCCACTACCGTGATCGGGGATCAGATCAGCACCCAGAACCACTGGTGGAAGCAGATCATCTTTGCGGCTCTGGCAATCGGCTTGATTGCACTATTGATCCGACTGCCCATGCCGATCTTCGATATCCTTATCCTTCCCGCTTTCATTTTCAATCTTCTGGCTTTGATTCTGGTGCTGTTCACTCCAGCCGTAAATGGTGCACATCGATGGTTCAGTTTCGGGGGAATCAATATCCAGCCTTCAGAAAGTGCAAAATTACTCACTATCCTAATGGTAGCCAGATACATCAGCAAAGAAAACCTCACTGATCACCAGCGGATTCTGTATGGCTTTGGGATCATGCTGGTGCCGGTGCTGCTGATCATGATCGAGCCCGATTTTGGCACAACTCTGGTGTTTTGGGCTAGTCTGCTGGCCATGCTGATCGCAGCCGAAGTACCATTGTTTTATATTCTGCTGATCATTTCTCCGGTGATCAGCATAGTCTCATCCATGCACTGGCTGGCGATTTTGATCTGGCTGGGAATCATGGTCTTTCTGCTGATGCGGGCGCGGCTTTCCTGGGTGGCAATCACCGTGGCTTCTATCGCCAATGCCTTTATTGCCATGATCATGCCCGTCCTGTGGATGGGAATGAAGACTTACCAGCAAAACCGCATTCTCACTTTTCTGGATCCCACCCGTGACCCCTTGGGTGCCGGATATCAGATCATCCAGGCCAAAATCGCCATTGGCAGCGGTTCTTTGACAGGCAAAGGCTGGCTGATGGGCACCCAAAAAAACATGAATTTCCTGCCTGAACACCATACAGACTTCATCTTCTCGGTGATAGGGGAGGAGTTTGGTTTTGTGGGCAGCATATTGCTACTACTGGTGTTTGCCTTCTTCTTTGGGCGCATCATCTATGCCGTCAGTCAGCTCAAGGTGCGGGAAAGAAAGATTGCCTCATCAGGGATTCTGGCTTATCTTATGTTTCAGAGCTTTATCAATATTGGGATGAATATCGGCTTGGTACCAGCCACTGGTATTCCCCTGCCGTTTATCAGCTATGGCGGTTCGAACCTGCTGATCAATTCCATCTCGGTGGGGGTCATCATGAAATATCTAAACGAAAGAGGATTTATCAAATGAGGTTATGGTTTGGCCTGATTGGACTTGCATTTGTACTTGGATCATGTTTCTTTGGCTCATCACTTATTATGACCGATGCTGATATTGGCGACAGTATCAACCTTGTGCTAAATCCCAGCTTCAATCCCTATTCCGAGTCCGGCAAGGACGCTCTCAAGGGATGGGATATCCATGTGGAACCGCGGGATCCCAATTTTGACAAGATCATCGTGGACCCCCTCGAAGCCCTGGAGGGCAAAACTTCCCTGCGCATATCTGCCTCAGAACACGATGTAATGCTGCTCTCTTCTCCCTTTAAGGTGCGCCGCTATGGCGCTTACTATTGCCGCATCAGCGCCAAAACCGATAGCCCTCAGGCACCCCAACTCACCTTCAGGATGATTACTTTCAAAGAAAACGGCAAGATCACCAACCGGTTCAAAAAGAAATTTACCCCCGGGGAAGACTGGACCAAAGCTACAATCAGTGCGGGATTCCTCAAACCCGGCGTAAACTTTGGCCGCATCGCCATCTTGATCCCACCCTTTGCCGAAGGCTCCATCTGGCTGGATGATGCCGGATCCTGGGAAGTGCACGGCTTCAATATAGACTGATCCCGGGCGGGCTGACAAACATATCTTGACAAAAAAAGCACAGCTATATCCTCACCCGAAATCGAAAACGGGAGACAAAGATGAGAAAGCTGTTTTATCTTTTGTTAGTAGTTTCTATCATTTCAACCCAAATAATGCAGTAGGGTTTTCACAGTCTCTATTTTGGGACTGATTTTTAACTGATCTCCCGGGTGTTTTTGTGTACACCAACTGCTATTGATTCAGTTCATGCCACCTCCTCATTCTCAACA